>Ga0070746_10000011_pt1 | contig 73167 bp, 81 predicted proteins | sample VirMetDEL_Mar_21_FD_77016 | JGI IMG/M metagenome (GOLD analysis project Ga0070746, IMG submission 77016) | Aqueous microbial communities from the Delaware River and Bay under freshwater to marine salinity gradient to study organic matter... | ecosystem: Environmental > Aquatic > Marine >...
AAGTAGTGGTGTTTTTGAATTGACATGTTTGGTTCCTTAATTACACCATTCAGCATAATGCTCATTGGCTAGTTTACGAATTTGGTCTTCAGAAGCTTCATTTGGAAGCTCAAGTTCAGCAGACCAATCAGGGTAGAAGATTGACAGTTCACCACCTAGACCAACGTCAGGGTGAGCGATATCAGGATGATCTTGCCAATTTACAGCCTCTACCAGATGCTCATTCATATACATGAGTGTCCCAATGTCATCGGGGATTATATAATATTGAGCGTCGTGTATATGAGCACATGGACGAATATGCAACCGATATTTGCTCTTTCGCACTTTTTTCATGAACTCTGAAGCTGCTCTACTATTCAACAAACACCAGGATTGACCCAAAGCGTTACCCGCTGTACGTCCTTCTGCTGCTGCCTCAAAAGGTGTCTTTTTGTTACCAAGAATAACCTGTTTGAGAAGAGGGGTTCTAACACGTAAGCCAAAGGCTGCTGTGATATAACCATCTTTTGTTGCGTCTTGTAGTTTCTTATCCACCCAGTCATCAGACACTTTGTACATCTGATGATATTTCATCTCGATCATCTTTGCTTTCTCTTCAGAGAAACCACAGTTGTTCATCAATGTGGAGAATGTTCCTTGATAAGTCAGAGCAAAAGTTGGAGCTTTTGACTCACCACGTTCAGCTTTGTATTTCTTTGCGATAGAATTGATGCTTTCAACACTGTTTGGATCAATGTCAGGCATTTGGTCACCAAAGTAACCATAAGCTCTGAGACAGTGACCATCATAACCATCGGTATAAACCTTTAGTTTCATTGGATCTTTTGTCGTCAGAGCAGAAATTCTATCTTCAAGAGATGCAAAATCCAAACCACAGAAGATATACCCTTTGGGTGCTTTGAAACACCGTTTAATAGCCTTGGAGTATTTACTACTTGCTGGTAAATTCTGTAGGTTCGGATTACTAGACGATAAACGCCCAGAAACCGTACCACCGAGGTTAAAGTTACCAAACAGGTAGTAATTACCATCTGGCCCCATAGGAGCCTTCAGGAAGGCTGGTATAAACGCTGTGAGGATTTTATCCACAGATTTGAAATCGATCAAAGCCTGGATAAGCTCAAGTTCTAGTGGATCTTGAGTATGGTTGAGAAGTTTAGCAAGTGTTTTACCACCTGCTGCTGGTGCTTTGGAGTCGGTCAGATCCAATACAGGTAACCCCAGGAATTGCTTATCATATAAAATACGCTGCAACTGTGGATTACTGTTCGGATTGAACTCTTCTTTGGCATTAGCCATCACTTCGATTTTAGTCTTAAGCTTCTCATTACGAGCAGCTACCCATTCTACATTAAGTTCATGGACAAAGCCCTGAACCAATGGTGATGCTTTCATCTTAGAGATTGCTGCATCAGAGTCAGCTTGTAGACTAGCTTGTACCTTCTTGACCTCATCCATATCCAAAGGCATCCCAGTGAGCTGCATTTGAATGATATCTACGATTGCATCTTTAAAGAGACCTTCATAAATATCTGTCTGATCGTCAGTTGTAAGTGTCGGATAGTGTTTCTCATGGACATACCATGTAGAAAGTCCATCCACCAGATTGTACTCTAGGAGCTTCCACAGAGGGATTTGAGTAATATCCTCAATTTCCTCCACAGCATAGTTTCCTGCGTACTCCTGGGCTTGATATTTAAGCCCTAGCTTGTTTCCAGCACATGAGTTGGTAGCCAAGTAGGAGATGAGCTTTGTATCATCCCAATTAGACAACATGATATCGAGACCATCCAACAAACCTTCTGTATCTAAGAGATCTTTCATGAACAATTGGTAGATCAATACATAGACATCATAACTGATGTTATGCCAAATCATCTTACGTTTATAACGACGGAAGAAGTCTTGTAACAAAGCTCTCACAGGTTCATTACGTTCCTGTGTGAAGTAAGGTGCATTAGTAGCCCCTTCACGTTCCTTGATATCTACAGGAAATGCCATACCCTCCTGCTTGTTCCAACAGAAAGTTATTGTACCGATCCCAGCATCGTAGTGCTTGAGGCTAAAAGCTTCAATATCGGATGTAAGGTCACAATCCATTGCAAGAAGACGCTCTAAACCGTCTTTAATCTCTTCATATGTATGAAGATATTCAGCAGTTTTGATAATCCCCTTACCAGGGTTTGTGTAACGTCCCAACATATGATCAGTCAAAGCATTCATTGCTTGATCAATACGAGCAACAACCTTTTCTGGATCATAAAAGATTGCTCTATAGTTTGGACAATAAACAACCTTAAAGTCACCGACAATACAATCAAGAACATAACCAGATGAAATTTCAACGTTTTTACTTTTGGTAAGAACTTTAAAATATTCAGCATCACAAACAACTAGATATTTGGTCTGTAAGTCCATAAGAATGGGTAATAACTCATCCAAATAAGCTTTAATATCTTTTACAGGTGTTCTTTTGTTCTTTTTGTAGATATCATATGCAATGATATCTTCACGGTAAGCAGAAAGATGCTTTTCAACGTAGTGTCGGGACATTTCCTCTTGATTGAGGGTAGGAACCAACAGAGCAATATCATATTGGTTCTTCTCTTTTTCGGAAAATGTCAAATATCTCATTACAGCAAAATCCTATTCATTAGATAATACTCAACTAACTTCTCAGCTTTTTCAAACTGGGTCAGAAATAGAGCATTATCAGTGAAGTTGTACAAAGGATCCCTGGTTCGGGTAAATCCTTGATATGTCTGGATCCCATTCGTAAATAAACTGGGTAAACTATCAAAGATATCCTGAAGGTCATTGCACTGAGCAACGACAACTACCAGAGATTGTTTGATCTTCTGTCTGTCTTTTTCTCTTCTCTGAAGAAGCTCTCTAACGTAGTGAGCATCCTTTTCCAGATCAGTATGAATAGTCGGTAACTGCTTGTTAGTCAACTCGTAGGGTTTCAGTAGACAGAAACGCTCACCAAAATAATAGTAACCCTCAACGGAACCACCTGCTTCAGCATTTGAAGCTATTACTTTTTTGAGTGTATCTTTGTAGATTGACCCTTCGAGTTCAAAGATCTGATTCAATATTTGTTCAACTACATCAGCTCTTGACATATTAAGCTCCTTGATACCTCTCAGGTAAGTGACCGAAGAGATAAACTTTGTCTGTTGCACGGGAAGCAGCTACGTAAAGCATACGTGCTGTTTGATCGGACATATTACATTGACCGATGTTACCGAGATCAATAACGACAGATTCATGGGTACTTCCTTGCGCCTTGTACACAGTTGCAGCATCCTTTTGACGAAGATCTGGGAACATGTCTTTCATTTTGAAATACATAACCCATTTCTTGTTTTTGGCGTAATATTTAGACAATTCCTTACGATGGTTATCATCTTTTGGAATCTTCACTTCGTAATCTTGACCACTTGATAGATCTCGAATCTTGGCTGGATATACATCCAAACCAACAGTGATATCATCAGGATCAAAAGCCTCAATTACAGATTGTGTTGCAATTTCCATGATCTGGAATTCACGTTCGATCTTTAAGAGGTTTTTACCAACCTTTAGAGCTGTACCATTGATCAGAATTTCACCTTTGGTAAAATGATCAGGATACCCACGAACCTTACGAATGTATTCGTTAAATTCCTGGACTCGTCTGTTGGTATAACAGAGGATACGAGAATCGACATCCTCCTGCTTGAAGTGTGTTTTCAGTAAGTGTTCCATCTTGTTATCATTGCAATATTCAATGACACCTGGGACTTCAACAATTGGTTTAAAGATCTTAGTTTCAACTGTTTCACGCAACTGAGTACAAAGATCCATAAGAGCATTTTGATTAGCATTACGAACAGGTTGTTTAAGATCAACAAAGTTATTGTTGTTCATATACACTTGTGAGATTGTTTCAGCTACAGGAGCCATCTGACAGTGATCACCGATATATATGATTTTACAAGTCTTATCAGTACCTTCTAAAAGGTATTGATGTAGTTTCTTGTCAATCATAGAAGCTTCATCAATGAAGATGATGCTATTAGAGTGAACTTTCCAGTTGGCTGTCTTGGTGATATTAGACTTTCCAGTCTTATAATCATCAGTGACTTTTAAAGCCATGAAGCTATGAATTGTAACGGTGGGGAAGCTGGTTGAAGAGGCCAGTACCTCTGCTGCTTTGTTGGTTGTAGCAGTCAAATGGATAGTGTAATCGATTGGCTTTTCACCAAGAAGTTTACACATATCAGCATAATCTTTCATGCTTGTATCCATGATATGTTTCATCATGAATGTTTTACCTGTGCCAGCAGCACCAGATAAAATAAATTCCTTATCTGAAAAGATAAGGAACTTTAAAACTGCATCAGCAGCAATTGTTTGATCATTGTTTAATGGCATATTTACTCTCTATGGCCTTCTTAGGCTTCTCTCGTGATCATCTCTACACTCTCGATTACAATATCTTCGCTCTACGACAGGTTCGTCGCATGACAAGCAAAAACCAGAGAAAGGTTGTGGTTTAGCTTGAGCGTTTTGAAGAGATGTTTTGAGATATAGATCACTAATTCTGTTCGCATTATCAGCAATATCTGCCATGATTTTTCCTAACGTAGAATATAAAAGATGGATGCTTAAAGCATCCATCTTAAATGTTAATGGCAGTTATAGCCCAAACTTATTGAGCCATCTACCGAATGTACGCAAGCTGGTATTCACCAAGTTTGCAGCTTCGGTTTTAGTCATACCACCAGATAGGAAAGCGTCAATAGCTTTTTGTTGTTCTGGGGTCGCACCATCCAACTTTTTACCTTTTGGTTCAGGCTGTTCAAGTGATGATCGTTTATCGATCCAACGACCAAGAGTACGTGTGCTGGTATTACATTGTTTTGCAATCTCAGCTTTAGACAGTTTACCTTCATCAAGCAGTTTGAATGCTTTCTGTTGGTTAGCTGTTGTTTTGATAACAGCATCTGCCTTCTTACGTAGGTTCTTTGGTGATACTTTAGAAGAATCAGCAACCTTACCATCCACATCAATAGCTGTAGTTGGTTTAGATTTAACAGAAGGTTTTTGACTTTTCTTAACACCTGTCGGAGTGATAATTACACCTTCACCATGATGACCAGTGATTTCCACTGTTTCAATAGGTTCACTGTGTTTACCTGCAATGATAGAACCAAGAAGCTCTTTCATTCCTTTAACTTCCGTCATAGGTAGGTTATTAGCCAAAGCTGAAGCAGCTTCAACTGGAAGACGTTCGATAATGTGATAACCAGATACACGAACTTTGTTGGCATCATATTGAGGTACTGCAATGAAGTCTTCTGGTGCTATCTTACAGATAAGAACAGGATCAGTACCACTTCTGAAACCACCAACATACCCACGTCGAGCAATGTGCAGACCATTTGAACAATCATTACGATTATCCGCATCTACCAAAGATTCTTTCATAAATACCTTGGATCCAACACGTTGTTTGACCTTACAGGTATGTTTATCAACGAAAGTACCTTTCACTGATGTGTTTGCAAGAACCTTGTATGCAATTACACAACCATCATCAGCAATAGGTAAATCTGCTTTCTCCATGAATTTCATGAGATCTTCAACCGAATGAGATCGTTTGTCGATCACAGTTGAGATTCTTTTTAAGAATGCAGTCATACCTTTGGGGTTTGTTTTGTTGGAGTGGGTGAATTGCTTCTCCAATTTCTCCATGTCTGGGATGATTTTATCATCGACAACAGCGACAATAGTTTCATCATCAGCAACAGTCATTGAGGTAGGTTTATCACCCATTTCAACAATATCCTGAACAGTGATATTGCTGTTTGCATCTGGGTGCAAGATACCACGAACTATTTCTCGACCTACTTTAAAGAAGACGATAACACCTTCTGTAGCTGCTTCAAAAGCTTGAGTAACAGCATATTCAGAGATATCGACTTCAGCTTTTTGATGTTGTGCAATTTTTGGAAGCACAGCATCAACGATGTCTTGAGTTCGGTAATCATCGGATTTGAGAATTACCGTACCCCCATCAATTTTGTAGAGCGTAATTTGCTCTTTGTCTGCGATAGCCGCAACAACGGTTATTGTAGTCATAATTTACTCCTTCAGAGCAAGATTGAGCAGTTTAATCATAACTGCTTTTTCTGTTTCTGATCCACTCTCAATAGCTGAGAGAGCATCACGAAGATCGATAGTATTAAAGACCTTCAAGGAAAGAACATCACTGATCTTCTTAGAATCTTCTCTAAGTTTCTCAACAGCATTGAAATGCTCTTTCATTAAGTCTGTGTGTTCATATGAAAGTGAACGACTGCTTTTACTGTTGTACATACTGTAAAACAGTTTAGCCATTTGCTTATCTTTAGAAGACTTAAGCAACATAATACCCATCTTCTTTCGAAGATTGGGGATATGTTTGAACAACTTTCTATAGTTAGTCAGATCCTTACTATAGTATGAGTTGTTACTGAACCTTGTCAGGTCTAGTTTATTAAGGAATTTTGGATTATCCTTAATATACTTAACCATAGTCTTGAAGAGATCATCGATAGAGTTGATAGCACCCTTCGATATTTGCGAGTCATATGAGGTTTTGTTACGCAATACTACTGTATCAGGATAAAGTTCCAAGAGTGTTCGGAAACTTGTATTACCCCAACCATCAATGATATGATTACCATCATCAGATCGATTGAACACAACATATTTTGGTTCCTCAAGACGTTCATGTTCTTCATCATCAAGACTGTTCACAGAATAATTACCGTATTCATTCAAACAATTTTTCAGATACATGAAACCTTTAGGTTTTGGTTTTTTTGGCTCTGTATCGGAGATCACACCATAATCGATACGCTCTTCAACGATGTGAAGGACATCTGTATATTTTAGTGAACTCTTATTCAGAGTTTCAATAACACGTTCTCTGGCCTTCTTAGTGGCCCCTGGTCTAATGACCAAACGAGATGTGTATGTGAAACCAATGTGCTCAGTTACAGCATATTCTGATGAAGCAAGAAGTATATCATCCACATTGATAAGAGGAAGCTTATCAAGAACAGATACAGTTCTCATTTTGTGGTTTTTGCTGGTAGATCTTTGAGTGATACGTATCATATCACGATCATCACCCAGGATTTTACTTACCTCAAAAATCATATGACGAGTAATGATAGCATTCAAGCGATCAGTCATGTGAAAGTTTCGTGTATTCAGTTTAAGGTACTTATCGAGTGAACGATAAATCTTCTTATACTTAGGCTCATGTTTAAGCAAATAAGCCACATACTTGCTCGCACAACTGTACAATTCAGTTTCACGTAAGTTGTTATTCACACCTTTGAGGATACAATACTTTGCTAGATCCTCATAAGTGTGGATTTCACTTTCCAGGATCTGCTTAATAGCAGGTACTTCCTTATTTATTGTATCGTTCGCTAAATGAAAAAAGAGATTATGAAACTTTTGTTCAGCAATAGCATGATCACAAGATAGCTTCACCAAGCTTTGTAGCGAGTTGCTATCAAGACTCTTTAGCTTATCGCAAAAACGTTTCAAGATACGTGCTATTGTATCACGAGTTTGTTCGGTTTGAGACAAACCTTCACGGCTTGGTGTTACTGCAATTGTGTTTGGAGGAGCTGAGAAGATGACCATCTTATTTGATCTATTATAACGAAATTCCCCTTCATTGAAGATTTTAGAAATTTCCTCATATTCAGAAATATATTCATCAGCTTTTTGGATCGGATAAACTACAGATCCATATTTAATGAAGATATTGCCTTCAACATTCAAATGACTGGTTTTCTCAGTAAAAACGAAACCATTATCAAATAGAGAATAATCAAGAGTTTCAATAGCTTCTCCGTTGAATGTTGCGTTAATACCACCATAGAATACGACATTTTTGATCACACGACTGAAACGTAGATAGTCATTCTCATTTTTAATGGGCATTGATACTTCGATACCACGTCCCTTATCGTCAGGAACTGATACAACAGTACGAATGTCAGGTTTACCACCTGTTTCAACAGAACCACGAGAGATAGCATACACTGTACGAACACCATCGTGCCAATTGGTTACTGTAAAGTGGTCAGTGTAAGCAAAGGGAGCTTTAGAACCTAATCCAAAACCCCCTGTTTCTTTATCGCTCTTTGTCTTGGTAGAATCACCATAGACACAATAAATTGCCCGAATGTCTTCATGAGGAATACCAGTACCATAATCACGGATTGTAAGTTTATCCATGCTTACAGTAATATCCATTGGCTTGTCTTCAATATTTGCAACGATATGAGAATCCCAACCATTACAAATAATTTCCCTGGAAACAGCCAGGATCTTATCAGAATAAAGGGTATCTGATAGGATTGTGAAGAACTCTGCACTGTCTGACATACCGAACGCTTGTACGTCCTGACCGCCAATAACAGCATGAGTGTCCATGTTTTCAACATGAGAGACTTTCATTGATTTATTCCTTGTTGATAGCTTTAGAAAGATTGTGAACTTTTCGGTACAAATCACCGAGTGTACCATCATTAAAGATCACAATATCTGCGAGTTCACGAGTCAACGTCATAGAATCTGAACCTTCTGGTTCAAATCCAGGTCGTTCAACCCAAATTATGAGATCGAAAAGATGTTTTGCTCCCTCAAATTCTTCAATGTTACGCAATCCGCAATAGATATCGTAATCTTTTAGAATTTCAGTAGCCAAGCGAGAAGGGTTTTCATCGTTATATGCTTTAATAGTGTTGAACCAGTGAGCACGATGATTATGACGATCATTGTAGCATTCTTCCCAGTTTTCATATTTATCCAACATGGTAGGGTAGACTACATTCATCGCACAGAATTCAGATGATGATACAAAAGCATAATCATCCACCTTACAGAGCATTTCACACACAGTATCTTTACCGTGTCTTCCATACCCAATTACGAGTAGTTTCTTCATATTAATAAGCCTCCGTAAAGCCTTGACGGGTTTTAGCTGCTTCCATAACCTCATCAACTGAGATGATAGGTTGTGTATTCAGCTCTTGAGCAGAAGAAACAACATAGTCACGTAATTTCCTCCAATTTTTAGTGCTAAGAGCTTCAGGAAGAGTATTGGCTGCAAATAGGTAGCATTCCAATACATCCATACACTTTAGGAAAGCATATTCGTCTTCAGTTAACTCAAGCGGTGCAATCGTTCGATTAATACGAACGCCAAGTTCCAGTTTGTCAAAAGATTCTGCAAGAACAGGATCCAATTTTTTAACTGGGCTTGGTAGATCTGCTGAAAAGCGTTCACCTGTATCGTGGGCTGCTGCTTCAATCAGAAGATTCTTTGATGGGTTTGGGTGACACATCAACACAAGCATCATCACACCCCATTGATGAGCTGCATCGGTTTGACCAAAACGAGCAAATCTAGGGTGTGTATGATATCTTTGAACCAAACCCGATTCATATGTGTTGATGATACGATCAACGAGTTTCGACATTTTGATGTTCCTTCAAAATTGCGAGTTTCTTGTTGAATTCAAGTACCTCTGATTTACTGAAATCAGGTAACCATTTCGCATCAAACAACTCAGGAAGCATATTAGAGATGATTTTAAGTTCTGGTTCTGAGAAGGTTACTGCATTCATACGATACTTCATGAATGCAGAATGGGTCATTGGAACCCATTGTTTGACAAGATCCATCATAATGTCAGCATAAGCTCTGATCTCATATTGTGCATGACTGTCTGCTCTAAGACGTAGGAAATGCAACAGATTATGAAGATCAATCTTCCAATAACATTCTGTATAAACGTTTACTGGAATTGCCATACGAGCAAGTTCACGGGATAGACCGTAATCACCGCCTTTATTTTCTGGTTCTGAAAGAATGCGATAGTCTTCATAAGAGCTTGCTGCATTGAGTTTTAGTATCTCAAGGATCTCACATGCCTCTTGGTGATCAAACACCTGCTCACGGCCTTGTTTGTCTGTTTTAGACTGTTTTGCAAGATGTTCAGGAAGCGGAATATAAAACTCATCATTCAAAATAGAATAACGAGCTGAATATTCATTTACATTTGCTGTACGGTGACGGATCCATTGACGCATAACAAAGATAGGCATCTTGATGTGGAATTTGATTTCACACATCTCAAATGGACTGGTATGAGCCAAACGCATAAGACGGTTGATCAACCCTTGTGGTGAACTGGTTGCAGTTGTACCCTTACCATAAGAGGTTCTTGCAGCTTCTGAAATAGATTCATCCACACCCATATAATCGACTACACGGATAAAACCATGATCGAGTACAGGGAAAGCATGACCTAGAATAGCTTCAAGGGCATCTGAAACAGGTTTTTGAACTGCACATGAAGTGTCAATTTCTCGTTTCATATTTTTAATCCTAAGATTTAATCGACGCTACTGGACGATTTGGTTGATGTTGATACTTTCCAGAATAATTGGAAGGTTCAGTGAGTTCATGGAATATTAATTGACCAATCCCCTGACCTGATTTCAGACGTAGGGGTTTCCATCCATGATAGAAAAGTTCAAGGGTCAAATACCCTTCCCAACCAGGCTCAAGTACGGTGTTACCGACCATAAGCCCTTGACGGATCAGGGAGGATTTATCGTGAAGAATTGCAACCAAGTTATTAGGAAGCTTAAATTTCTCAACAGATGAAGCAAGTTTAAATCTTGAGAAAGGATGCAAACAAATATCTTGTGCAATTCTGATGTCGTAACCTGCTTCAGATAATCCATGAGAGACACCATTGAATTTCTTCTTAGTGTCAAACATGGGAGTCATTGGAGCAGAGTCGATGAGTGTTTTACCATTGTAGATCATTCGTAGTCCTCTACATGAATTAGATTACCATAAGGTACATCTGCACCAGGATGATCTGTACAGATCCAGATTAATGGACATACAGGTTTTTCTTCTGGGATACCCACATAAAGATCCGTAAACACCACCATAGCGTTGGGGTTATGTTCTTTTGCATGTTCCCATATAGGATAAAGACTTGTTCCACCTCGACCAGTTACAACAATCTTCTCAAACTCTTCATCTGCGGTAAATGAATATTCATCACAGATTTGAGTATCAAAGGTCACAAGTGTAAGTAGTTGGGGATTGAACTCTTCCTTGATCTGTTTTACCTCTGAATTGAAGCGTTTAATATCTTCATCAGAGATCGAACCAGATATATCAAGGTAGTAGATAAGGTGTTCAAGTCCACTCATACCAACAAGACCAGGTAGAATAGGATCTTCATACCTTCTATTGGGTCTTCGGAATGAATATTCCAGATCTACCAATTCATTGAAAAAATCTTTGAGAAGTTTTTCCCAAGGTAGTTTTGGGTTAACAAACTCATCAATAATCATTTCTACGGCCCCTGGTACGTCACCAGCTTTGTTGGTCATCTTAGCTGTCATTGCAGCAGACATAACCATACTGATTGATTCAGCTCTACGCTTCTCATAATCAGCAGCGTCTTCACCAGTAGATCCAGCTTTACCATCACCTGATATATCAATATCCAAGCCCAATCCACCGACAGGTGGTTGGGCGTCGGGTGGAAGATCATCATAGATATCTTCTGTAGACCATCCACGATATTTATCATCCATCACATATGGAAAACCATCCATATAATAACCATGCTCTTTCAACATGAGGTTGATAACATGATCACCAGCGATGTTATATCGCTCTGGATCTTTATCACCACGTCGGAACATATGCTGCAAAGCAACATGCCAAACTTCGTGTGCTAACACTGTTACACGAGTTTGTGGATCCAGTGATAGAAAGAAGTCTGGGTTCCAACGTAGAGAAACACCATCTGTACATGCAGTATCAATGGTTTTATCCCAATAAAACTTCAAATTACAGAAGAGTGGTGCGATAAAACCAGAGTTTTTTGCATAGAACAAATGGCCTTTTGTTTTGTCGAAGAGTACATCAATGTTTTCTTCTTCAGCCATAATTTTGTTCCTTATTTCAGATACTTAAGCATATCTGAGACAAACTTGTAGAATTCTGGTGATTCATCACGAAGTTTACGGTTGAGTGCAAATGCTCCACGAGCAAAGATGATTTTCATCTCGATATCGAAGCGTTCAATATAGATGATGATATCTTTGATGTTATTAGCATCCAGCTCTTGTGTGAGCATAGAAGCTACAGCATACTTAGCCCCAGGTTCTTCTGGGATAGGAGCGTTGATAGGATCAGATGTAATCTGAGATACTGATGGGAGCTGCTTATAAACTTTACAGAATGTATTAAATTCTGCTGCTGCTCCTTGACCAATTGTACCAGCGATACATGGTAGTGTATCTTCATTTACAGGTTGATCTTTGATCAAACGGTTCAGAAATTCCCATGTACGAGGACAGGGGAAAGTTTTATCTGAGTGATTTGGATCAAAGTTCATCAGCATATTTTTCTTGAAGTTCAAGAAAGCCAAAATACGGTGATCGAAATTTTGGGTCACAGCCCAGTTCATCCAATCACTGAGAACAGGTTTCAGTTCATAGTGAATAAGACGAGATTGGAGTGCTGTAGACATGTTGAACACAACAGCTTTGTCTGTATCCAGGTTACCAGCAGCTACCATAGCTACTTTTTCATGAAGCTGAAAACTACCAACCATACGATCCAAGATAAGCTTGTAAGCTGCGGCTTGTACTGGTTTACCTGCTGATGAGAGTTCATCTAACAAGATCAACCAACCATTGTACCCTTCAGGGATCTTATCACCCTTCAATGGGAACATATCGAACGGTGTAAATGTTGCTTTATCACCGTTACGCATTGGGAAACCTTGAAGATCTTCAGGAGTACATTGGCTCAAACGAAGATCAATTAGGATCAATTTATTTTCTTTTGCAACTTTCGCTACAACAGAAGATTTACCGACACCTGGGGAAGAGCGAAAATATGGAACTACATTCGCTTTAATGCAACGCAAAACCTCTTGTTCCATTCGAGTAGGGGATATTTCAAACATGGTGTTTTTCCTTATGTTATAAAAAGAAACCGCCCCCCGAAGGGAGCGGTAAAGAATTTTTTGTCCAGATTGTATCTAAACCGAGGGAGGGATCAATCTCCCGCAAGCTCTTGAATACTGGTCAAAATTTGTTTGACTGTACGATCAGAAGAACTTGCACCAACATGAGTAGTAGGAACTTTTATAAGGGTCTTTATGCCTTTAAAAGCTTTTGAGAAGACACAAGCTCCTCTCTTATTTCTAGTCAATCTGCGTTTAACAGCAGGCCATCCAGTTCTTGCCCAGAATTCATCAACTTTAGTGACGTTTGAACCAATTTCTGGGAAACTAGCTGCTGTGGGATCGATAGCACCAATGTATTTGACATCAATATCCATCTTACGAAGATCTTCAGCAATGTTAGCACATGCAAGAACACCATTACTGTGTCCTATGATATAAACATCATGACGACCTGATTTCATGGAACGTTTTATAATCTCATCTGAGATATTTTTCCATTCGTTCCAAATGTGGTGAGATACTTCTAGGGTTGGGTGCTCATATTTGATTTGTGCAGCTATCTCTTTGGTTCCTTTTCTGAAACCTGGGACAATACTGGACATCAAACCTGAAAACACATATACATGAGATTTAGCCATGAGAATTTTCCTTAGTTGGATTGACTTTTGACACTTATATATGTAGGTCAAAAGAACATAACCTATTATAGCAAAGGTAACAGCATGTCTACAGATGTTTATTACACAGGTGACGACTTTACGTTCGATTACCAGTTCAAAAATGCAGATGAAACATTTGTTGATCTGTCTGATACTATTGTTCTTGTGGAACTCCGTATCAATGATAAGACTGTGAAAAAGTTCAAAGGTGTAAACATTGAGCTTACAACTATCGTTGATGCAGATAACAATCTTGTCCAGATTCACTTGGATCGAGAAATCACTAAGATACTCCCTCCAAGCCATCATTACGTTCTCTTATTGAAACTGAAGGGATCAGATGACAAACAGATAACCTGGGATGAGTATGAATTTGAGGTTCGCTAATGAGAACGGTTATCAAACAAAATACAACCAGAGTTCTACAGGTAGCTAGTCCTGATGAACCTGCTAAAGTTGTAGAACACAACACAAAGAGCCATACGGTTCAAAGTTCAGCTAATCAAGGTGCTCCTGGTAAAGATGGAGAAGCCTTCTCTGGCTTTACTCAAGAGAATGTCTCTGATATCGTTGAGGATAGCGAAGATAATGCAATCACTGTTAATGAAGATGGTGAAATGTTTGTAGAAGCTGTTAAAGTTCCAGATGATATCTTAAGCTTTATAGCAAATTTAGATGAAGGATTGAGCTAATGTCTGAACATTATACCAAAACCCAAATTGATGCTCAGGCTACTGTTCTGGGTAACCGTATGAAGGCACGTACTACAGGTGCTGCTATTGTTACGGCTATCGAAGGGGAGTCAGATAAAAACTTGGTATCTGATGCTGAAAAAGCAGCCATTGCAACCATTGAACCAACAAAATATAAAGGTGCTTTTACAAGCCTTGCTGCTATTATCAGTGCTCATCCAACAGCTAGTTCTGGTGATAGTGCTACTATTCTGAACACTGGAACAGATGACACAGAAGCTATTTGGGATGAGGATGCAGGTACTTGGATTGATACAGGTGCTATTGCAACTTCCGAGACTGCTGCAACTGTTAAATCAAAATATGAAAGCAATGCGGATACAAATGCGTTTACTGATGCTGAAAAGACAAAACTCACTAACTTCACAGAAGCAAGTGGTATAACTGACTTTACTGCTGCATTAGACGCTGCATTGGCATAAGAACATGTCAGAACATTATACAAAAGCTCATATCGATGCTATGGCTCCTGAAATTGTTGACAGGATGAAGATAGTTGCGGGTGAACTTCCACCTGAACGTCTACCAACTACTTTGAATGGTGGTGGCCAGGAAACTCTTATACATCTGTGTATTCAAGCAGTGATTTGAATTTGGTTCAAAGTCGTATGTATTTTAATATCATTTGGGTAGGTCGTCAGTTAGAATTTGAGGGGGGTTTTATTGCTCTTAATATCGCAAGTACGACACCATCATCTGTGATGAGAGCTGGCCTCTACAACATTGGGTCGGAGGCAGGTAACCATTGGGATATTGGATCCCTGATTACTGATATGGGTACACAAGCTGCTGATGCAGCAGGTCATTTGGAATTCACAGCTACTGAAACACTTGATCGTGGTTGGTATGCAATAGCTTTCGGTACAGACGGTGCAGGTGCTAGAGCATCATTCAATCAATGGATGACACCAAATCAAGTAGCATTCATGAAATATAGCTCTGGAACTGCTTCTGATATTCGTTCAACAGGTATCGCTGCATATGTGTATGAGAATAACCAAGATACCGAAATTCAATCTGGTCTATCAACAACACCACCTGGAAATCCTGCATCTGATGTGGAGTCAATTGGTAACTACCAACATCAGGTATTTATTCCTAAATGGTCTGAACCAGCTTAAGTAGGGAATTTCACCCTGTGTGAGATGCACAACCATCTCTCTGCGGCTTGTGACCACTGGTAGAGATGTAACAAGACATCTCCGCACTTGGTTACTATACGTTACCAAGCAATTTTTGAATATTTGCACCAACTGCAACAGCTTGATCAGCTTCTGTTTTGAAAGCATCACGAGATTCTTTTGCAGCTTTGATTACTTCTTCTTGCTCTGCAACACCATCTTCAGCAGCAATACGTGCATTATCAAGGTCTTGAGCAATCTTAGTAAGCCCTGATAGTGCTTCTGCAACTGTAGGGACTTTTTTCTTCAATAGGGACATTCTGATTTTCCTTTTATTCAGAGAGTTGTTGGGGGAACTTGTTTAAGGTGTTCCCCCGATACCTTTAGTCTTCTGCTTCACCAGTGAGACCAACACCAGAAATTTCTGGTTCACGAGTATCTTGACGAGGTTCGTCTTTGATAATGTGATACAGAATACGCTCTGGGTTCAACAATGAAAAACCTTCATCAGACCATAGACGAAGCCATGTACCTGATGGATCGAAAGCTGTTACATTGTGAAGATCAAGACGCTCACCGTTATCGAAAACGATTGTACGACGAGGCTCTGATACAGCTACTTTTGTTCCCATGATAATGTTCCTTATTAGTATGGGTTTCGAGTTGGCGGTAGATAAAGGATTCGAACCTTTGAGACTGTAAAGCCTTACGAGTTAGCAACCCGCTGCATTCGACCACTCTGCCAATCTACCGCTGTTTGTGGAATTATTCCACTATACACCAGTCTTCTGCCAGCATATCTGTTTGTGAACACAACCACGGTACAACTTGACCGTCTGCTGTCTTCATATCAACATGAGCATGATAATCGACCTGAGTACCTTCACCCATAATAGATAGGAGTGGTTCACGGTTTACAGTAAATGTAGAACCGTTAACAAGGAAGATAAACATACCTTTACCGTTCCAACCAGAACGAGCAACACGTTTACCATCCTTAAGTGCAGCAAGAGCATGACCAAAGTTCATACTACCGCTTGCTTGATAAGCATTTTCGAATTGTTCTTTAGGTGACCAGCTAACATACCCAGCACGACCAGGTACATTTGGTTCACCACCATCAAGATATTCGACAAGATAACCTTCATCAGCACCATTTTCGTCTGATGGGAGATCCCAACCACGAAAATCATTGTATTGCTGACGGTTCATCACTTCAGCCGTAATTGCTTTGGTTCCATAGAAAAGTTTGTTTGACATGATAATTTCCTTTCATCTGTCAGTTTGATGAAAGGTTTATACACTAATCAGTGCTCTTTTCAACTGCCCACTTAGCAATCTCTGTGAAATTGATGGGAGTATGACCTATACTTTCACAAGAAACATCTCTGTGGAAGCTCTCTAAGCCATCCAGAACGCCATGAACATGTCCATGTAGGTTTTTATCACCATGACGTATCTGTTCCTGTCTCATGGGTACATGAGTAGCTGTGAAGCCATGTTCACGAAACTGTCTCCACATGTAGATACGTTGGAACATTCCAGTCTGAGCCAACTTGGTGATATCGTCATGATTACCAGCAACTAAACGAATAGTTCCATTGAGTAATGGTTTAATTTCTTTGGCTGCCTTAACAGTCCAAGCGAAATCACCCAAATGCCATACAAGATCATTGGGTTTAACCACAGAATTCCAGTTATTAACCAGAGTCATATTCATCTGATCCAGGGTTTCAAACTCTTGTCGAGAGTATTTGATGATGTTTCCATGTCCGAAGTGAGTATCAGAGATGAACCATTGTTCTTCTAATGGACGTTTCATCATATTTCTCCGTTAAATTAAAATGTCAGTGATTTTGGAATACTCACCACACCAATCTCCTTCTGATACAGAAGGAAATCGGGTAATGAATTTGTTCACTTGTTGTGGGAAAGGTTCTTTGGTCTGAGTTGGAGGAAATCTATGACATTCCCCCATACCAGAGTTGTTGGTGGTATCTTTTTGGTAATAACAACAGAATTCACAGGTTGAAGCCATGAGCATAGTCCTTAATATATTTGGGTACTATACACCTTTATCGTGGTTTGCTGTCCTTCTGCAATTGTTATTTCGTCATGTAAGACCATCCATCCTGTTGGACAGGTTATTTTGAATGTATCAGGTATATCACCTGCACGTTCAACTACATCAATACGATATGTACCGCTCTCATGATGTAGGAAATAAACATCTCCAAGAGTTTTACCAATAGTGAGCTTATTGACTAAAACAAGCTCATAATATGGATAACTATCTTGAATAGTTACTGATGACTTTAGAACTGATGATGGAGGCCATGTTACTGTGACTGATGCAGCTAAAAATACTGAAGCAAGTAAGTTCATGACTTTTTTCTCCGTCTTCTTTGGTTCTGTTTATGTGTAACCATCTCCAAATGAGCTGGATTACAACAGAGTCTATTTTTACACAGGTGATCAATTTGCTTCTTACCTGGAACATATCCGTAGAAGTGAGTGTATGATACGATGTGAGTAGCAACTGTTTGACCAGATAACGACATCCTACCGTATCCACCACCTCTACCGTTACCAGATGTACCACCTTTCCAGTTCCAGCAACCTGTCTCACGATCAATTTGCACGTTAGACATTAGCTTGCCTATGATGTCTGATCTACGATCAACTGGTAGTTCAATTGGTGGATGGGGTTTCATGATGATCTCCTTTAAGGGGAATTGGTTGGGTACTCAGATTAGTGAAATCCTTTACCCAACCTCTCCATTTGCCCCTGTTCCCACTATCTCTTGGAATGCAATTCTACAGACCACTACGAATGCAGGAATATTATTCCTCAATGGGAGTCCTTCACAGGGACATATTAGAATATTATTCCACTAATTAACGAACCAGTAGAAAAATATTCCAATAAAAAACCCCACTCTTCTTTAAAAGAGCAGGGCTATATCTGAATTATGAATGAAAAACGGGAGGGAAATAGCCTTTATTAACTGTGCAACCAGCCCAGCTTACAGGCACATAGCGTTCTCCTTTATCCTAGAGTTAGTCTTCGTTTGAAGATTGAGCGGATTCGCTCACAACCGAGAAGGAGAATGAAAATTTGTATCCAGATTTTCGAGGGAGCATCTTAGAAGCTGCCATCTTATGATTGGGGTTCTGGCTTTTACCAATATAATCCAAACTAGGGTGATCTACTTCTTCGTCTAAAACAAAGATAGTCTTCAAAATGGGTTCTTCATAATAATATCGCATGTTGCTCACCTAAAAAAATTAACCCCTCAATCCACAAGGGACTGAGAGGTTATACACCATTAAAGGTGATTAGTCTTGTTCAAAGTAACGATCAACTGCATTTTGAACATGTTTGCTGATGAAGCCTTTAGCAACCCACTTTGGAGGGTGGAAGCGTTCTTCAAGCTCTGCAAGATTGTATGTAGCAATGTTACCTGCATCTGTACAAACAGTTGTAAGCACTTCACCATTGTTAGTATCGTATCGAACTTCAATGATGATACCATTACCAACCATTTCACCGTTACGGGTTTGAAGAACAGTCATTACTTCGAGGATACCCTCATAAGGACGTTCAACAAAACCAGGTAGATGTGGTTGAGACATAACATCTTCAACGATTTCAGCAAAGCTGCGTTCAGTTCCAAGTGTTTGGCTTGGGCCATCAACTAAGGATCCAAATCCCCAATCACGCAACAACTGTTTGTATTCTTCTGTGTCTTGAACAGCAGCAGGAATACCCATCTTCTGTTGGTTCTTTGCACGGGCTTCTGCAATAGCAGGTTCTAAGCCCATCACCTGAGCAATCTCTTCAAGAGCTGCATGAAAACCAGGTAGATCTTCAGGGCTTACTTCAGAGACAAATGGTGGATTTCGAATACCTGCAAGGTAGTCGATCAGGTCTTTTTCATTTACATGAATTGGAGGCATATTTCTGTTCCTTATTTTTTGAACTGTTTGATTAAGTCAACAGAGTTGTTCAATCCTTCTGCTTCCATTTCTGCGATCATAAGATCACAAACTTTATTCCAATTTTGTGTTTGTTGTTTAACACATGCTTGGTCTACAGGGTACGTTTCGTTGTAACGACGCTGTATTGCTTCACGCATGGGCCGCTCTTTACGTTCGACCCTGCTTAGTTTCTTTGTCATGTTCTGTTCCTTAAGACAGTGTGTAATCAGCACTTAGAACCTTAACTGATATGTTACCTTTCTTCGCTACTGGTAATTTCTTACCAACAACTTGAGAGGCAATATATGACAAAAGATCTGAAGATGCAATTTCAGATAGTAGTTGGTTGTATTGCTTTCGAATATCATTCCCATAGTTAGGAAGAACTCTAAAACAATCATGAATGCTGATAACCTGAAATGGTTGATCAGGTAGTGATTTCAATAGTTTAGCAATCACAAGAGGATCTACTAGACCCATATTTTCATGATCCAACAGCTCAAGAATACGAGCTGATAGAAACCCTGACTGTTGATAGTTATTCCACAGAGTGTGAACTAATTTATCTTGGTCACGGTCATCACGAATACCTTTTACATCAAGGATGCGGCTGATATTAATGATCATGTCTTTGTTGAAGGTACAACGACGAGTAATCTCTCTGACGATCATTCCATCAATTGAGTGAATGATATTCGGTGAGATACTTCGACCTTCTTTGGTTCCTTTGTTGATCTTAATGTCAACTTGAACAGGAGCATTCATGAACTGTACATTTTCACTGTGAGTGTCCATCACAGGGATGTGTACATGGAAGTTATCGGGAAGAACCCAATCATGACTTGGAGCATGGGGCTGCCAAAGACCTTTGAGAGCCTTGTTCAGTTCCCATGCACCAGGAGCCAATGTCTCCATTGTCTCATAGAACACAGCCAATTGATCACCTTCACCAAATACCTGTTTAGGTATCGCTTCAGATGAGTATAACGAGGTCATTATTGCATGTTTGGTGTCTTTACGTTCGATAACACTGGTGCTACCGAGAGTGACACACATACTATCATAAATGTTAGTATAAGCATCTTCACGGTGACCAGTAGGAACAACACCACACAGCTTCGCAGAAGCTTCGCAATTAACCAAGCAAGCCAATAGCTGTAGTCCAGAGCTACAAGCATCCATTGAGATTGGATAACCAGAAGGTTTACCATTCAAATGATCCCTGTAGGCCATGCTTGAGGCATAGAATAACGCTGGATCTTCTGCTTGTTCCAAGAGTTTGTTAAACTCTGTTGGATCATCATCGATCCATAACAGAAAGGCTTCTTTGTTGTCTTCGAACCAGTCGAGTCGATCAATGAAGTCTTTCTTGTCGAGGTCACCGCTAAAGTTCTTAGCGATGTCCATTTTCACATATTCAACACCTGTAAAGGTTTGCATTTTCTTTTTCCTTAGTTGATTAAAAGGGGATCTCAATTTCACCTGTTTCTGGATCTCTGTTCATCCAGTAACAACCAAATCGATGGGATAACCCCACGCAAGTGCATTTATACCATCGCTTGGGATCTTCTTTTTCATTTTTAATTTGATCAATGAGTTTGTTTTGAGCCTCTTCATAAGAAGTAGCCTCAATAAACACACCGTTAGAAAAACGGTAAAAACTCATTGAATTAGCTCTTGATGAGCGAACTCGATAGACGCTTTGTTCCATGCGTTTCCTTGCGGGTTCACATGGTATCCTTGAGAGTAGCAACGACCACGTTTATCGTACTTATGGGTGAGGTAGAATTCATTACCCCACATGTTGAGATGATCGAAAATATCTTTGCAAGATCTATCGTACTTCTCAAATGCTTTTACCCGTCGTTTGAAATCCTGGATGTATTCCCCAGGTTTCTGTTTGTCTAGGCTACGCCATGAATTTGAAATCATGTTAACGACTTCATTATTAAGGCGGAACCTTGTTAGGTTAACCCTGTTGATGTGATCCAAACAGATATCATCATCATGATGACTGTTCTTTAACAGCATAGATGATTGTAAGGTGTAATAACCTGACTGTTTGTTGTCTTTGATTTCGTTGGGTTCAATCAGCATTGGTAAAGGATACTGATAACGTTCCAACTCTTCATAAACATCAGATGATACATCTATCCGAAGGATAAATACTTCATCCAAAGGACTCCAATCCATAAAGTCTGCTTGAGCTGCTTTAAGAAGCATATCAGCACAGGCTTGAAGAGGATTAGATTCGTCCTTGAACATCTTATACATCTGGCCTACGAGCACTGAAACAGTAGCACGCTTGTGAATGACCATATGTACCAATAGATCCACACCGAACTTCAGAGGGATCTCATGTTTATCACATTGAGCGATAACATCAGGGATATTGAATTCACGTCTAAGACGATCCATCAACTGGTTCTTGTTGTACAGTTCTTCGAACTCTACCTGGGTTTGATAATCCGCTTTCATAATTGAACCTTATGTTTTTGTTTCAGAGATGATGTATGTACCATCTGGATTGTCGATTCCTTTTTCTCGGTCATCTCTAATCAGATTAGCAATGACATCCGCAGCTTTTGGTATAGATGATGCGAAGTCGATTTCTTCGTAGATTGGAATATCTACATTACATGCTTGAGTGAACATGTTTTGTTTCTTAAGAATAAGAACACGCATTAGAATGTTCCCCAATATTGAGCATCATCACCAAGGTATTCTTTCCATGCTTCATCAAACAAACAGTTCTCAGGAGCATCAAAGAACATTGGAGCAATGTCTTGTGATTTAAGACCAGCTAAACCACACCCAATCTGTGTTACTTGAAACAAGACACCTGGGTTTGCTTTTGCATAGTCGATGAATTCAGTCACGAAGTCTTCAATACGTGACATAGGAAGGGTTTGGATTCTTTCGTCCTTGGTTGGTAAAGCATAGCTGTTACCTGAACGACCTACACCCATTCCATACTTGGCTCCATGTCGCTCTAGGGCTGCTTTCGCAGCCCCCGCTCCATGTACGCCAGCAAGATTAGAACCGAATACAAATACCATCTTGAACGCTCTAGGTCGTCTTGGTGGTGATGGTGGTGTAGTTTGTTCATAATATTTTGACATGTCAGACATGATGTTTTCCTTTGGTTGATTGTTGATATATAAAGACCACCACTCAATTAAGAGCAGTGGTCTTTAACTTGTTGTTATTGTGAGATATTTTAGATCTCACAAGATCCTGAGCTACAAGCTAGTTCTTGTGTCCCAGTAGTTTCATCTTGGCTTTCAACATGTGACTGCCAATTGATGTATTCAGGTGTTCTTTCTGCAAGAGCTTTCACTTGTTTCACTGAAGCATCCTGATAGGGAGCTTGTTTATAGATATGATCTGAGTGAGGTAGGAAACTTACACCAGCAATGCTGTCGAAGTGATCCCATACCCATGCACCAACAGAAGGCCATTCATGTTCACGAACATTAATGGTTACTGATGGATTGTGATGACACCAATTTTCTTTGAAGTCTAACCAGTTTTCCAATTCTTCAATTGCTGTCCGTTCGTTACGTGTAACGCAACCTTCAGGACTAACAATTGGGAATGAAAATACTGTGTTGTTGACATTCATTTGATCAAGTTCACCTTGGATACCCTGTTCAAGCATGAACTGAGTGATAGGATCCTTGTTATCGTTACGAGCTGTACGAATATACTGAGATGCGAAACGACTATGGATCCCTGATGAACTGTCAGTGAGCTGTGATACTGTTCCAGATGGCTTCACACATGTGATAGCTTTAGATGGATTGATACCGAATTTTTCAGCCCATTTAATATTTACCGATGTAGCAAGTTCACGAAGTTCTTCGAGAAGTTTATTACGCTCATCTCTTGAAGTTCCACGACCATTGATCAGAGGACAATCCATGATACCTGTGAAAGATACACCTAGAAGACGTTCTTCTTCTGAGTTTTCTTTCCAAGCTTTACGAATATATCGATATTCAGTAAGACTGCTCTGATATGTACCAATGATTGTTGCTAGACGTACTTTAACACGTAGAGTTTCTACAGTGTCGTTTTGTCTTGCAATAATCTCTGATAAATTACAGAACTGAAGTGGACGTAGGATAATCTCACCACATGGGTTAACACCAAACTCATATTCATTACCATGAACATCAGTGATGGTTCGATTGAACTTCAAACATTGTTTGATGGCTGCCTGTCGGTTGAAAATACCACGTTCACCTGATTTGCTCTGATAGATAGAATTCCATTCATCCATCCATTGACCAACATCAGGTTTCTCTGTGTAAGCTACAGAGTTATTGGCTAAACGTCGCCATTCTGTAGTTTCCCACCATTGACCAGATTTAGCTTCACGCATACGCTGATCAGATAGGTTAGAGAGTGATATAAGTGCTGAACGACGTACACCACCAGATACCACTACATCACCAATCTTACAGCAGATATCGTGACACTCAATGGATGTGAGTTTTCTACCGACAGCACCCTGGAAGATCTTAATCAAGAAGTGATACAGATCTATCAATGGCTCTGGGCCAGATGCTCTACCACCAAATGTTTTGAGTCGAGCACCTGCTTTTCTAACCTTATCAGTATTCAATTCAGGGATCTCACCTGCATAGAGCATTGCAATCAGTTGTTTGACTGCTTTAGCCCAACCCATCTTACTATCTCGTACTGAAATTTCAGTATCAGTAGGAAATAGTTGATCAGGTACAACAGGGAGTTTTGCAACTTGTTGACGTTCAACAGAGAAGCCTACACCTGTACCACACATTAAGATGTAAACCATCTCATCGAATGCTCTTGGGTGATCAATCGGAATAAAGCTACAATTGAAGCCTGCAATGTGATCACGAGCTAGTGCTGGGCCTGAAGTCATCATTGCACGCATAGACGGCATAACTTCTAGGTTTTTAATAGCTTGTGAGATTTCCATAAACACTTCATCACTTGGTTCCATATTATGTTTTTCTGATAGATGATCAGACATAAAAGAAGTGTAGCGATCAACTGTTTCGCTCCAAGTTTCTCTGCGTTGCTCTTCTTCAAGCCACTTTGCATATCGTGTTTGGTGGATAAACTGTTGGTAAACAGTGGGTAGTTCATGATTTGATGTCATGTGAATTCCTAACTTAAATTTTCTGAAAGAGACCACGGTGATACCAATATTAGATACTGGTATCAACGCAAATCGAAGAAGAATTTAAGTTATTTTCTGGATGGATTTTCAGATACATCAAAGACGGTATCTTGTCTCTCTTCAGGAGTGAACAATACAGCATTTAGCTCATTGAACATATTCTGAAGACCTGCTTCATTACGGTAGATTAAGAAGCGTGCAAACTGGGATGGACGACAGATAATTGTCACATCCCCCCATTTACATCTTCCTAAACATTCACCGAATGCTTTAGAGACTACTCCACGCATAAGATCACCATTACTATCTCTTGATAAACGAGAAGCTGGAATAGTGAACTTTACACGGTCTTGGGACATTTTAGGCATGGTTAGTTTCCTTTACAAATTTAACCAGTTTTTCCTCCATCTCCTCAAGGGAGAGAGAGCCGAAGTTCAAGACAGGTATTTTAAAGTCTTGAGCAATGCGAAGAGCTTGACCAGTCCCATCTGTGATTTTTCCTTTTTCAGTCCAACACACAACGAGTTGTGTATTCACTGAGAGATGATCACCAAATATTTGATTGACATTACGTGCCATCATCTTTTTGGCTCCATCTGAAAGGGTATCCCAGGCTGGATGATATTTTGCAGCTACGTCATGAGCTATTGGCCCAGGTTTCCAGAAATTGCTTTTATGACCGTTGAAGTTTTCCCACGGTAGATAAATCTCTTTCTTTCCTTGAACTGAGTCACAACCTGCTTCAAATGCTTTATCAGCACCGTCAGCAGCTCCTGAACGTAGTATGAAGCCTTCACCAGCTAAATACCTTGCTGCACTCTCCATGTTCTTGAGAATAGGCTCAGGAGTCTTCCTTGCACCTATCCCAGTGTATATTTTTGGTTTTTGCATGATTATTCCTTTGGAATTACTCCAATCACACGTTCACCACCCATAATAACAGTATCACCAAACGAGTTGGTTGTTGTATGGGTTATGAAGCCTAGACAATAGTCTGAAGCATCTGTGATGGATATTGGTGTTTCAGACAGTCCACTGTCTTTAGCCCACTTATCAGCATCATTACTGATCTGTTGGGTTAGTCTTGATGAACAAGAGGTGTTCTTACAACCTTCTGCATTACAAAACGTTTGATCTTTGTAACAAAGCATCATGTTTCTCCTAAGAGTCTGTCCATAAGAAGCTTTTCTATTGCTGTAGCAATCTCTTGAAGCTCTTCATATGAAGGGTGAATGATAGTAGTGTTCTGATGACCACTGTTTGATTGAATGAATGGATTACCAGTCTCTTTGGAAAGACCAATACTGATGTAGTCTGCATCAATATATTCAGACTGTAATTTGATTTTGGTGAAGGATCCTTTACTCATGAGTCAGCTCCTAAGAGGACATCCATCATGGTAATCTCTTCGAGTTTTACCTCACCTTCACACATGTTGCAGTAGGCATCATCGTACACATGTTCGAGTACCCACTCTTGTTTTTCGACATCCCATGAAGACCAAGCATCACGGAAAACGTCCTCTGATTTACACGTTTTACAACGTATTTTAAGACGTTTTTCTATTGGAGTTTCTGCCATTTTAGCCTCTCTTATATCCTTTAGGTGACCTTTAGTCGATAAGGTCATCTTTTTGGGATTTAGCATTTAGGTTAGTTAAATAACTATCAACTATCGTTTTTAAGAAAAAACGAACCCGTAGTACCAATGCGTCCAATCAAGGGCAATGGTCTACAGGTTCGTCATAATGAGACTTAGGCAGTCAGAATTAACCGATAGTGCCAGTCAATTGCTTCAAGAGAGAGTTCTCTGCATCAGCAACAGGTGCTGAAGGAGTAGCTTTCTTGTAAGCTTGTACCTTGATGTTCTCAAGGATTTCACCAGTACCTGGTTCACAAGCCTGAGCAGTATTCTGAGCAAACTTAAGAAGTTTGTTCTTCACTGCAACTTGCTCGTTCCAAGCTTTGTTGTTACCACGAGCAACCATTGGTTCCATTGTGTCAAGCGCAAGGTTTACAGGAAAAGAGATGAATTTCTTTTCTGTGCCTTCACCGTCTGCTGTTGGAACGTCAACTTCAACGCCAATGTTCAACCAAAGGTGAGCCTCTGGACGATCAGATGAGTTTGAAGGAGTTGCTTCGTCTTTACCGAAAATAGCCATGATTGTTTTTCCTTTTATCATGTAAGTAGTTGGTTTTGTTGATTAATGCTCAATGAGGTCATTCCCACAGAGCACCAAAACACGCGGAGCGTGTCTCTATCGAGGGAGCACAGAGGCAGCCCAAGAATGGATTGATGGAGATACTGATTGTATCCCCACCGTAGGAAGGAATGAAGTTAGTCTCTACGAGCTGGGAATGATGTTCCCCAAGCTTCATACCTTGGTTTTTTGAAGACTACACTGTCAACACGATCTTGAAGTTCAGCTTCACGCTTTCTTTCATTACGTCTCAATAGGTAGAATGCAAGTTCGCAACCGAACATAAAGATTGTCATGAATAGACATCCATAGAACATAAACCATATGTTCTCTTGGTTATATTCTGTTGCATTGTAGTAGAAGAATGCAGTTGCTACTGCACATAAGATGGTTAACATGAGTTAACTCCTTTTAACTTTAGTTTAAAGATAACAAGATGTTAGCCATCTTTGTCGTTGGTACTGTTTCGTGTAAACTTCTTGCGATTAGCAATAAGAATAACGAAAATAACAATTCCAATAACAGCCCATGTACCCATGAATGTCTCGATCAAGAAGACACCCACTATTGTGAGTATGGCAGCTAACCAGAAGTGTTTGTGTGTGAAATCAAACATTGGATATCTCCTTGATATGTTTGAGGTTTAGCCTGATACTTTAGACCATAGTGTTTTAATGAGACTTTTCAGTCCCATAAACACAGCCCAAAGTAGGAAGAGTTGAAATCCGTAGAATACTACGATGTCAGTTACTGACTCTAACATGATATTAGTCCTTATTTGAGGGTTGATTTACCAGTACCGATAACACATGAAGTTCCATCGAATTCGAAGGTAAACATAATGTTTCCAGATACTTGGCTCTGCCAAACTTGACCATGACCACCGTTAAATACGTGGATTAGATCAAAGTTCCAGTTTCTGACGAGTTCATATCGTCTTTCTTCTGAAATACAGTTTTGAGGTTGTCTATTCATACGAACAGAGGTGATTTTAAGGGCTTTGAGGGTTCTCAAGCCAATATCATCATCATCCAGGTATGTGTCTGCATGAGCAGGAGCACATCCTGAAAAGTTAACAGCGAGCATGATACTTGCTGCTAACAAAGAGGATTTGATAATCATAATTTTATCCTTTTACCATTGGTTCAATACAGAACATTTGGAATTCTGGTTTCCAGTTCCATACAGTGATTAAATCAGTTACTAGACTCTTAAGCATGATGAGCTTTGGAGTGTCTAATAACACTTCGACCTGAGATGAATCTAAGGCCATAGCTGCTCTGATGAGATCAGAGGTTGTACAGTAGTCCATGATATGTACTCCAGGTTGTATAAAGTTAAAGATAGTTAGAGTGATAGTTAACTCTACTATCCTATCCTTTAAATGGTTAAGACTACCAACAGTTGGGAGGAAACTGCTGATAGTCTTTAGGTGAGGTTAAGGTTTAGCTTAAGCCTCAGAAGTTGAAGGTTCAGAGACAGTTGTAGTGAATCTCTTCATATTTTCATCGAACACTTTCTTATAGTCAGAGTCTTTGTCGATGTCTGACTGAAGCTCTACCATGAAGGTAGTATGTTCTTTGACCATAGTCATGAGATCACGTTCTTTAGCAGCTAAGATCTTTTGATCTGTATTCTGTGTCTGTGCTGCATGTAGTACACGTACCTTATTGTGCAGGATGTCACCTGCTTTTTGGATTGAGTCTACTGTGTCTGTGATGGTTGATGCTGACTTGTTAACCAAGTCGAAGATAGATACGCTCGCATTACGAGCTGAGTTGATTGCTGATGCCATGATGATAGCTCCTGATTAGCTGGTTGAACTCAACAGGTGCGGAGCACCATGTGTTAAGAGTGTTAAAGGTAGGGGGGGTACTATTAACTTTGAGGGATCAGGAGTGTTAATACTACTACCAGACATCAGTATCGAAAAACCTAGCATGAAAAAAATATGAGATTTGAAATCAAATCAATTGTGTCAAAACTGTGACTATCCTTAATTCAGAACTATCAAACACAATTTAAAATGGTTCAGGTTTATCTTCAAAACCCATTAACCTTAAGATATCAATTTCATCTTTGATCATACGTGTAAAGACTGTAATTTGGTCTGTAGCAGCATAAACCTTAATAAAGGTATCTTCATCCATTTTTACAGTTACATGTTTTGTATAAGGAGGGAATTCATTAATATTAACGATTACGTGCCAGATAAAGTAACCCTCTTTTAAGAGGGAGTTTATAATATTTTTTGCAAAACGGTATTGTTGAATAGGTTTGTGATTTTCTTTCATATTAACCTCCTATTAATATATTTAACTCGATTTATTTCTTCATAATACCTGATTTTAGATCAGGTATTTGAAAATATTTAAGGTGTTCAATAACACCAAGAAGAACTAATGTTTCTAATTCTTCAATGATAAAGGACGCAACCTTTTTGATTTCCTCACCTTGGAAGCCTTTAATTTGAAATTCATGGTCTGGGGTAAAATATACAATTATCAAATCTGAGGAAATTAATTCTATATCGTATAAAGATACGTTTTTTGTATTAATAATTTTCATTAAACGATCTGTATAAGCATGATCTTGGTGTCTTGAACCAGAAAATCTAAACTGAGGATATGTAATAGTATGTATATTTTTATAAACTGAGTTTGTTTTATAATGGGTCATCGACTATTTCCTTGTAATCTGTCCATTCCCAACCTTTTGGAGCTTCATTTGAGGGAGGTTGAATCGATCCAAGGAGCCTATGGGTATTAATTTCATCAAGAATTTTGTTGAAAACATCTTTCCTGGAACCAAACCAATGAAAAACAGAGATGTTTTCTCTATCTATAAGTACCATGAGCTTAGAATCATCTCTTAGGTACATATCCTGAACCCCTTGGCCTATTTCTTCAAGACCATGCATGATAGATTCGGTAACAAGACTTTCTTTGTATAGATTATTACCCATCTTTAATACCTAACAGCTTGCACATATCGATTTCTTCATCAATTATAGAAATTAATTCCTCAAAACTATATGATTCAGGATGAATAATCTCTATTTTGTGTTGTCTAGTGATATAAATATCCATAATATAGAAGTTCATTGATTTAGGTTCTCTTAGTTTACAAGTGTAAATATGAGAGAGATTAGGATCCTTATTTATATAATACTCAATAACTCGTCGGTTTAAGTTATAAGAGTGTTCAACATAATTATCTGTCATGTTGCACCCAATAAGATATCCATTTTGATATTCTTTATAAATTCATTTATATCATGATCATATGAATAATGATAAAAATTATTTCTTATAACAATTACAGCAAAACCTAATTTATAATTAGAGCTTACATAAGCTTCTGGAAACTCCTTTTTAATTTTATTTTTAATAGCATTCTTTTTCTTATTCATTGTTTTCTCCTAAGATAATTAAACAAATGAGGAGTCGCAGAACGACAGCGTAAATCTCTGTGCGACCTTCGGCGTAGCCGAGGGTGGGAGCACAAGATTTAGGATGGAGAACTGAGACGACGAGTTTGTTTAATTATCGTCATTGATTAATAAGGTATATAATCATCCAAATATTCTTCTAACTCTTCTTTAGTCATAGGAGGAGGAGGTGGACGATCATACCAAGGTATATATTCTTCAAATTCTGTTGGGTTATCACCCAAAAGAGAAGCAAACGTCTTAATCTGTTTTGTATCATCTTGTGCCATAGGCACGTCTTATAACAATTAACAGATAAAAGAAAGGGTGGGCTTGGCGGAGCCTTTTATGTGGAATCGGGTTTGGCGGTGAGAAGCAGTTTTATTCGGTGAATAAAAGGTGTTCGAGAGGATTGGTGAGCACTCCGTAGGAGTGTGAACACAACTGTGGCAAGCAAAAGCCCCTACCCGACTTGTTCGTCGGAAACCCATATATATCCAGCCAAATTTTCGTGTCAAGCCCCAGAAAATGCAGATAAAAATATTATTCCTGTTTTGGGCTGTATGACGAAATGATTTTTCTCTTTTGGTTCCCATTTGAGGAAAAATGTTCTAGTCATGTATCAACTGCGGTGCTATGCAGATCCTGCAAAAAGATAAGGAACTACCATATGACTTCACAAACAAATTCGATTACAGACCAAAAGTGTCTGGACGCATTAGCTGCTTACAACCGTAACAATAAGAACGCTTCAGCAGCTTCACGAGAACTCGGTATCAAACATGGAACATATCGACGACATCTCGCAAAAGCATTCGCAAGGAATTTTGATAAACGCTTTCCAAATCTCACAGTTCCCACGGGTATGGAGATCACAGGTGAAAGTACCCAGTACGATGCAGACGGTGACGTAAAAGGTAAAAGCGTAAAGGTATCAAAATCACGGGAAGGTCAATTCCAACTCCCAGAGAAACATCATCTCAAAGCAATGACCACACAAGTCGATGGAAACGGTGATACTGTTCAGGCTTGGTACAAGACAGATCTTGAAAAACAAGGTGCTCAAATATTCATTGATGGTCTTAAAGAAGAATTCAATGATTATAAACGACCTAAATTTGAACTCCCAAAACCAAAAAATCTCATTACAGATCGTATGACGTTTTACCCTCTACCCGATATGCACCTTGGTTTGTTTGCATGGGGTCAGGAGACTGGTACTGATTGGGATATTCCTATTGCAATGGATGCTTATCAGACAGCTATGCAACGGGTACATCATGCAAGTAATGCTACTGAGACAGCGGTTATCCTTGGTGGTGGTGATTTGCTTCATGCAGATAACTCTGAGAACCGTACATTGAAATCAGGTAACACGCTGGACGTTGATACACGTTATGCAAAGGTTCTTGGTAAAGCAGGTGAGCTTCTGACATTCCAGACTGAACTTGCTCTACAGAAACACAAACATGTTACAGTTCGTATTTTACCTGGGAACCATGATGAACACAGTGCTATTGCAATGACATGGTTTCTACATGCTTGGTATCGTGATGAGAAACGTGTAACAATTGACACTGATCCATCTCTGTTCTGGCATTGGGAATTTGGGAAAGTGATGTTGGCAGCAACGCATGGTCATGCGGCTAAGTTGGACAAGATGCCAGAGATTATGGCTTCTCGTTGGCGTGAGATTTGGGGTAGAACCAAACATGCTTACGCACACGGCTTCCACGTACATCATAAAACGCAGAGAGTGTTTGAGGGTGGTGGTGCAATTACCGAAAGCCACCAAGCTCCCGTCACACAAGATGCTTATCACCACCAGCATGGTTATTTAGCTGGTAGATCATTATCATCTATTGAGTATGACAAGGAGTTTGGTGAGGTTGGTAGAGCAAGAATTACCCTTTAGAATTTGATGAGGATGGTAATTCTTGTGAGGAAACTACTTTCAAATTGGCACGAGGATTGGGATAAATACGAGGTGGGAACTTTTCAGCTCGCTTCGTAATCTTTTTGCGAGTCGCAATCTTCTTGTCAATGAATTCTTCAGCTTGACCTTCCGCTTCAAAATCGGACTGGATCACTTCGTAATTGTTGGATCCAGTCCTTTTTTCTTCTACAGCCCATTTGTCTAGGCCAACAGGTATAATACGGAATGGTGAATCTTTCATGTCGTGTTCCTTTAGAGAATGGAGTGGGGAGAGAGGAAAAACGTAAAAACCTCTCCCCGTACATCTTGTACTATAGGGCAATCAACAAACCTAGTACAGATGCAAATCGAATTTGGGGGATGCGGGGTCTAACGTGACCAAACAGCAAATACACGTTTTATAAGACATCGGGCGAAAGGAACAAAAACCCTGTCCGACCCCGCCTCTGTTGTATAAGTTATTTGGAGTTTAGTCACAACCGAAAAAAGAATAAAAATTTATTGTGTTTTAAGAGCTGATCTTATATAGGCTTAATAGGAACAAAATCTAAAGGCTGAATCATGCTAACTATTGAATCTGTCAAGAGTGCTTTACCTGCACAACTAAATACTAACGTTTCTCAAGATATGGTGGATCAGCTTAATAACCTGTCTACTGATCCTGAAGCAGCTCGTGTTATGCGAGATAATTTCATTTCATACACCAATGTGATGAAAGACGGTAAGTTCAAATTAGATGATTATGTCCATGCTGTAGCTTATGTCAGCTATAAGATGATGGGGTACAATAACAGAGAGTCTTATTCTCGTACATTCCCTGGTAGATATCAAAATCTTATTGCTGCTGGTAAGACAGATAAAGATATCTCTTCTTATGTCGCAGCATACAACAAGAATAAATTGGTCAACTTGGTTCTTGAACAAACATTGATCCCTGTTCATGTGTTGAACCAAGATGTTTATCAGAAAGCTATCAATACTCAAGCTGATCTAATGCTCAATGCGAAGAGTGAGAAAGTTCGTGCAGATGCTGCAAACTCTCTTCTGACACATCTTAAGAAACCAGAGTCGAAAGCTGTGGAGCTAGACATCAACGTCAAAGAAAGCGAAGGTCTTCGTGATCTTAAAGACACTCTTCAGGAGATGGCTAAAGCACAGCAAGAAATGATTGAAGGCGGTAGCTCAACAAAAACCATAGCCCATCAACCCCTGGTTCGATCAAATGACGTTGAGGATGCTGAAATTGTAGAGGAACCAGTAGATGGATAATCTTGAAGTAGAACTTTCAAAGTTCAAAACAGTTGATGAATGGTTAGATCAGGTAGATTACGACTCATTGAACAGTGGTCAGTATATTCCTTCTACATTTGCTTTGAAATTCATGAACTTCATTAAATTGGTGAATGGTAAAGAGGGTGAAGCACACAAAACACCTGTTGTTCACCTGAAAATGCTCGATAAGATCTCTGGGAAGAAGCAAAGAGTTGCTAATCTATGTGCTCGTGGTATGGCTAAAACTACCCTAATGTTCGAGTATTTAGTGCTATATGTAGCTGTTTTTGGTGAAATTGACGGCTTTGGTAAGCTCGACAGTATGATTTACGTATCTGACTCTATGGAAAACGGTGTAAAGTCAGCAAGAAAGAACATTGAGTTCAGATATCACTCTTCAGCGTTTCTTCAGGAATGGTTGCCAAAAGCAAACTTCACAGACAGTTATATGGAGTTTGGTAACAAAGACGGTGGTCGTCTTGGTGTAAAGATGTTTGGTGCTAAGACTGGTCTTCGTGGTACTAAAATCTTTGGTAAACGTCCTCCTTTGGCTGTACTCGATGACTTAGTATCAGATGATGATGCGAAGTCTAAAGTCGCTATGCAAGCAATCAAAGACACTATTTACAAGGGTGTTGATTACGCTCTTGACCCAACAAGACGGAAGATTATCTTCAATGGTACACCCTTTAATAAGGATGATATCCTTTATGAAGCGGTGGAGTCTGGTGCATGGGATGTTAACGTTTGGCCTATTTGTGAGAAGTTCCCTTGTTCACGAGAAGAATTCCGAGGAGCTTGGGAAGATCGTTTCACCTATGAATTTGTACAACAACAATATGAAGACTCGAAACTGACAGGTAAGCTCTCAGCGTTCAATCAGGAATTGATGCTACGAATTTCCTCATCTGAGGAACGTCTAGTACAGGATGATGAGATCCGTTGGTTCGCTCGTAAAAGTCTTTTAGAGAATAGAGGACGCTTTAATTTTTATGTCACCACTGACTTTGCTACATCAGATAAAGAGACCGCTGACTTCAGTGTTATCTCGGTTTGGGCCTATAACCATAATGGTGATTGGTTCTGGGTTGATGGTGTGTGTGAAAGACAAACAATGGACAAAAGTATTGACGATTTGTTTAGATTAGTGCAAGAATACAAACCACAGGCTGTTGGTGTGGAAATCACGGGCCAACAGAACGCATTTATCCAGTGGCTCCAACGCGAACAAATGAGCAGAAATATTTTCTTCAACTTCGCAATGGAAAAGGGCAAGCCAGGTATTAGACCGACCATTAACAAATTAAGTCGTTTTAATCTCGTGGTTCCTTTATTTAAAGCTGGTAAGATTTACTTCCCTGACGAGATGAGAGATAGTGTGATCATGGGTAACTTCATGTCACAACTGAAATTAGCTACTGTAAACGGTCTAAAAGGTAAAGATGATTGCCTTGATACCATTTCAATGCTAATGAACTTACAGGCATGGAAGCCAAGCGAAGAGGTTCCAGTAAAGAGTAATGTAACCTCTGTGTGGGAAATTGATGATGATGATGACCAAGGATCAGCATTAGCATCTTACATTATATAAGAGGCTGAAATGACGTTAGAAGAGCTGCTTAAAGATCTAGCACTGGGTGAGTTGAGTAACTTCTCAGTAGTTGACCGAAATGACCCAACCCAGATTGACGAGAAGTCTCTGGATAAGGTCGTTTTGTATGTTAATCAAGCTTTGACAGATCTATATACAAAATTCATTCTGTCCCAGCGTGAAGTTATCGTAAAACGTAAATCTCCATTCACTGAGTATTATTTGCGTCCTGAGTTCGCACAATCTAACAAAGAATCAACAGTTCCCTGGAAATACCTTGAAGATACCGAACATGATAAATTTGACGGTAACTTCATTAAAATCCTTCAGGTTTATGACTCTGAGGGTCAAGAGCTGTACGTAAATGATTATGAACAACCTCTTTCAGTATTCACCCCATCTTTCGATGCACTTCAAATCACTGACGTTCACCAAAGTGATCGTTTCTTCGTACATTATCAGGCAAGTCATAACAAACTTGTGACTAAATACCTTGATAAACAGAAGGTTGTTCTCCCTATCTTCTTACATGAAGCTCTTAAGTATTATGTTACAGGTAAAGTCCTTGGTAACATGCAAGGTGAAGGTAATACCGCCCAGTCGTTGCAAAATATGCAGTTGTATGAGGCTAAGTGTTCTGATACAGAGAGTAAAGATCTGGTTAGGACAAGCGTAACCACAACAAACACTAAACTTATCAAGAGAGGGTTCGTCTAATGCGTCCTACAAGCGAAATTTCACATAATCTTAGTCAATTGGTAGATAAAAAGCTCGGTGAGCTTTATCTTGTCATTGAAAATGTTAATGAAAACTTGGCGGAAATCCGTCATGTATCTCATTACATGGAAAGTCTTTTTGACATCCATACTAATTTGGCTGATCTGATCAAACTGAGCACTCAAGATGATGCTCTGAACTTCACGAGTGATAATCTTACAGATTTGGCTACATTTTATGCCAATCTAAATACATTGATCACTAACCGTGCTTCTTTAGATGCTTTGGCTGATGAAATTCAGGCTAACGCTGATATTGCAGCAAAATGGGCAGGTGAAGCTGAAGATACTGAAGTAACTCCTGGTTTGTACTCTGCAATGCACCATGCTCTTAAAGCTGCTGCAACTCATGCTGCTGTTCAAGCCATTAAAGATTCTGCTGAGACCTCTGTACAAGCAATTGCAGATGCAGCAGAAACATATCGTAATGAAGCTGAGACATTTCGTGATGAAACTTCTTCTCTAATTACTAGTGTTGGTAGTACAATTAGCAGGAATATCCGCAATAGAACTAAACGTTTAATTATTTGTTCTGGTCAGTCAAATGGACTTGGTAATAATTTTGGTGGTGACACACCAATTAATAACAATGTGTTTATATGGGACGATGTAACAAATACATCATCTGTAGCAGAATTAGGTAATGCACCATTTAGAGTTACAGGTGAAAATAATATGTTTTTACAAGCTGCTAGACATGCTCAATTAGTTGAGGGTGATGATGTAGAATATCATATGGTTATGAATGCCCAAGGTGGTTTGGCTATCAACTATTGGTTGAATGAAGATTTTATAATTACAAACATCACAAACACTAATCCAGCCGTAGTTACTTATATTGGTAACCCAAAAGTATTGAATAACAATAGTATTGTTATTAGTGATGTTGTTGGTATGACTGAAGTTAATGGTAATACTTATTCGGTGCATTCTACTAACCATAATGAAAGTACATTTGTATTGGATGGTGTTGATGCGACTGGATTTTCTTCATATACATCTGGAGGTAAGTTCAATTTTGCTATAGATAAGCTTGATGAAATTAATACACAAATCACTGCAATGATTTCCAGTCTTTCTTTAGATTCTTCAACAAAAGTTGATGGAATGTTATTTATGCAGGGAGAGAGTGATGATGCTTATTCTGACGGATTTGAATACCGTGACTCTCTTAGAAAATTAGTTAAAAGACTTGAAACTTACTCTTGGTGGGGTAAACAATCAAAACTTATTTCAGGTTTAGTTGCTGAAAATATGACAGGTGACAAAGCTAATTTAGGTATTAGACAGTATGCAAATTCAGGTGAAAATTTGAATTTTGCTGCGGTTGATACATCATTTTTAGAAACTTCTGATACGGTACATTTTACAGGCAGTGCTCTTACTGAAGCTGGTAAACGTTTTGGTGATACATTTCTAGCAATGGAAACACCTCATATTTGGTTACCACATAAAACTATTGACAGGTTTGTTAATATGGACTTGTCTTCTGAATTCCAAAATGAATTACCACGTTTTTATGAATATATTAATGATTGGGATTTCCGTAGTGAAGGGCAAGTTACTCTTCTTATGACTGAGGATACAGTTGTAGATCGCATTATTCGTTTATATGGTATTAATGGTGATCGTATTTTGCTTCAAGGTTCATTCGATAATTCGAAAACAATTCCTCCAGTGTACTCTGACTTTACAGGCACACTTATAACTGATTTGGATATGGTTCGTAATTTTTACAAAGCTAATATTATTGCATCTGGTGTAACACCCTTTATAACATCAGGCGGTTATAAATTACGTATGAGCACATTATCTATTATTGGTGATCAGACTAATAGTGCATTAGGTATCGATGGCAGAGATCAATCTAATCGTATTGGTAAGTCAAGTATAGGTATTGAATATGTAACAATTGCTGGTTTCCAGGGTACTCGTGGTTATGGTATTCGTTTGAATGATGGTTCTTTAAAAGAATTATCAACCAAACAAAATGTGTTTGCTCATAATGTTACAGGTATTTATGCTGAAAATAGTAACTTGGATCTAAACGCTTTACTTACCTGTTATAACACGGGTAACGGTGTTTATATGCGAGAAGGTGGATTTGGTAATCTTCAAAATATAGAAGCTAAAAATAACACAGGTAGAGGTTTTTATGCTGAAGCAGGTTCTCGTGGATCTGTTAAAGATGGTGATTTTGCATCTAATGGAGTAGATATCAGAGCAGATGATATTTCAGAAGTTTTGACTGAAGGTGCTTCTTATACAACCACAATACCTTCTGCTTATGATACACCAGAAGGCTTTGAGGTTTTACGTGGTACTAACAGTAAAACTGAAGATTTCACCCCTACTTTAGATGCAAGTACGGGTGTAACTTATATTGAGCAATATGGTAAGGTAACCACTGAAACTGGTCCTATGGTCTGGGTAGAGGTATTTATTGATGCTTCTGCAATTGGTAATGATGGTTCAGGAGTTCAAATCAATATTCCTAAGTTTATCACAGAACTTGATATGATTTCATTTAACTGGTTACCTACTAAGTGCAGTGGTCTTGAAGCTGGTATCAATTTAAATGAGCATTATCTCGTAAGTAATGGTAATAACGAAGTACAAATTGTCGATAAGAATGGTGTAGTTGTAAGTTACACTAATTTCTTCTCTGCTGGTGGATCAGCAGGATCAATTGGCTTCATTCTTCAATATAGAAAGTAGTTTATTATGTCAGATGAATATCAACCAGTTGATGACTTTGAAACAGAGTCAGGTACTCCAAGCAATGAATTCGATGAAACTAGTAGCAATTCTATGGCAGCCAGTTCATCAACTGCTGAAGAATGGGCTGCATTAGCAGAGAAGTGGGCCACAAATCCAGAAAATACCGTTGTAGAAGACGGTAAATTCTCTGCTCTTCACCATGCTTTGAAAGCTGAAGCAGCTAACACTGTTACACAAGAAGCAAAAGATATTGCTGTTTCTACGCAGACTTTGATTGAACAAATGAACCATATCATCGTATGTGATACGGTTGCAGATGTTCGAGCATTGGGTATCGGTCAAGTACAGGGATCTATTCGTTTAATGGGTTATCATACTGTACGTGATGGTGGTGGTGGTTATTTGGTTTATGATCCAAACGACACTACAACTGCTGATGATGGTTTTATCAACTTCGTTGATACACAAGGTCGTCGCTGGAAACGTGATTGGCAAACAGGTGGTTTTGTAACACCTCTTATGGCTGGTGCTATTACCAATGATGCTGCAAATGATGCAGGTGATGCTCTACATCAAGTGTTTGTTTGGTCTGGTGAAAACCAGGTTCGTCTACATATTCCTGCAACTGGTGAAACATCAGGTGGTGGTAAATGTCGTTATTTCTGTAACCGTACTCTACCACTTTATACTAACCACCAAATCACTGGTAGTGGTGCTGACATCGTTGAAATACGCTTTACTAACAATACACATGGTATTGTGAGTGCTGCATCAGGAACAACCATTACAGCAGGTTTTAGCATTACAGGCTTTACTGTACGTGGTGTTGCTGACACTTCTTCTGCTACAACTGCTACTACAGCTATTTATCTATTCCGTTGTCGTGACTTTGTAATCGGTATCAACGTTGATAAATGGGTAAACTGTATGCGTATGGATCCTCAGAATACAGGATTTATCAATGGACGTATTTATGGTGATTGGTTCCAGACTTACTTCCCGAACAAACATAACAACGGCCCGAACATTGGTCTGTACATTGATGATACTGGTTCTAAGAAAGTTCAGATTCTTGATCTAGTTGGCCTGAAAATCTACTCACAGCTAACAACAACAAAGATTGTTGATTTGGTTCCTATCAACTCTGAGTTCTCATTCACGATTACCTTACCTCTTTATAAGGCTTCGGGTATCAAGGTGAATAGGATTGATGCTGAAGGCTTCAAAACTCGTGATACAGACTTCCAGTTGTACGATGAGACCTCTGGACGTGTTCTTCTTGCTGACACCTGGGAAAACCCAGGAGATGTGACTGTAGGAGATGTAACTACTCCAACAAACTTGGGTATTACATTCGGTAGCACATGGTCTCAAGGTGAGACGTTTGAGATCGTTTGGAATGATCCTTGGGGTAACAAAGCAGTATTTGTTGCTGACGGATCTGGTATCGTTTCTAAGGGTGGTCATTTCGGTGGTTATGATATCATTTTGGATACCTTTGGTACTGATATGATCTTTACACCTGATTATGTACAGTTGGCAAATGTCTTTGGTAGAGTACGTTCTGGTGCTACTAACAATGAAATCTGGGCATTGGAGTTCAATAACACCATTCAGACAATGTATGTAGCTGATGCGAATACAAAACCAAAAGTAAACCCAGACAGGGGCGTAAAAGAACCAGAACAGATCAATACAGGATCTTATTCAGGTACTTCAGCTTCTACTGTCTCAGGATCTGAGATTATTTGTCGCGGTAAGTTTCCTAACCGACGTATCCCAGAGTTTAACTTGAACTTGAAAATGGCTTGTCCTGATCAACGTTCAATGCGTACAACTGTTGAGGTTATGAAGGTAAAGAACCGTGGAACACCAGAAATCATACAGAAACAACGTATTGATGTTGTTGCTTCAACAAACACTGGTAACAGTACCAATGATGCTATTTCACATGAAGAAGATGTAACAATCAAAGTATTCGATGATGAAGTTGCAGATTTTGTGGGTGGTGTTACTGATGAATATCGTTATTATCTACAAGTATATACAAATAGAGATAACGGTACTGTTGATGTTCAATCAGGTGGCACATACAATTCATGGGCCAACTATATTGAGCTAGGTGCTTATTAAAACTTAGAACAGTGGAACAAACACTATGAAGACATCAGCAGAATTCATCATTGCTCTCATCGCAGCTTCAGTGTTTGTGTTTGAGAGCAATAAGGACAAAACATTAGTGACTAGATTCACTATTACGATTGTATCGGCAGCTATGGGATTTTCCCTAGCTCCTGATCTTTCTGTGTATGTTGGAGGATCTCTTGTTATTACAGGACTATTAGTAACCGCTTTTGGCTTTTTGTTCTTAGAGATGGCTTCTGCATTGTTATCAGACATACCTTTTATCAAAGAGGTCATTAAGAAGAGGTTTGGAAAATGAGTAACACGCTAAATACATTAAGAAAGCGTAATACGCTCTCCAATTGGGCAATCCTTTTAGGATGTGCCATTTATTTTCTCCCAACATTACTAATGTCACATCTTTGGATCGATACCAAAAGTGTGTTCATTCAGGATTCCTATGTTGGTGATGAAACTATTATGATAGTTGATCGAGATATTAAGATTAATTTTCCAGGGCATTACACTGTAACCATATATAGAAATGGTGATCAGTTCGTATGTCAAAGTAAGTCACCATCATCAATTGCTTATGATAAGGATAAGAAACTACCAGAACCTTTACACCTATCATGGTGGTTAGGTGGTAAAGATATCCTTCAAAAATGTATTCATGAGGGCTATACTTCTGGTGTGTTTAGAGTTAACACTTGTCACATCGTTCTCTTCCCCTTATGGGAAATCCCTGTAGCAAAGTCATGTAAAATGAGTAATAAATTTGCTCGTGCAGAAAAGGTCAAGAAAGATGGATAAAAACCAAGCATTCTTCAACATGGTTTACAACGATGCTCGTGAAGCAGGTTGTAACCATATTCAAGCATCAGTATGTGCTGGTCAATGTATTTTGGAGTCCAATTGGGGTAAAACCCTGAAAGGTAACGCTTATTTCGGTATTAAAGCTGGAAAAAGTTGGACTGGTAAAACACAGGTATTCACTACCCACGAGGAGGTGAATGGTAAACGTATCAAGATCCAAGACAAATTCAGAGCATACGATAGTTTCACAGATAGTGTGAAAGACTATATTGATTTGATGTCCAGGAACTTCCCACAAACCTGGAATGCTAAAACATTGAAGGCAGCCACAGATGGTCTTGGTCATGGTAAGTATGGTCGTTATGCAACTGACTCTTCATATGAAGATAAGGTTTATAGGACTATTAAAAAACGTTCTACCAAGGTTACTGACGAACGTCGTACATTACGTCGTGGTGATCGTGGTCAAGATGTTAACCGTCTTCTTATCTTACTTCACAGCAAAGGCTACTACGATGGCCCAATTGATGGTGCATTCGGTGGTGGTACTGAAGCTGCGGTTGAACACTTCCAACGAGATGCTGGTCTGAAAGCTGATGGTGTTGTTGGTTCCCAGACTTATGAAGCATTGGATGGATGGGACAAGGATGCTTCTACACGTACAATGAAAAGTGTGGATATCATTGTTTACACGAACCAACAGGCTATTCGTAACAAGCGTTGTACTAAAACCCTTGAAGAGACCTTAGAGAAAGCTCTTATTGCTGTTTACGGTGATGGAGTAACTGCTCGTATTTATAGTGGTGGTCAAGATGCTAAGGGTAAAGGTACTCGTCGTACAGGTTCTGTTCGTCATGATAATGGTAAAGCATGTGATGCTCATATCTTTGATAAACACGGTAATCAAATTATCGGTATAGAGCTTGCAAAACTGGGTCAATATTGGATTGCAATGGGTTATGGTTCATGTGGTCTGGAAATGGCTGGTGGTGGTATTCACCTTGATGAATGGACAACACCTCCCTCTGGTGGAGCACTTTCATGGACATATAAAGCTTCTGATGCTAAGTCCTATGGTGCTGAAATCAAGAGAATGCTTCTTGATGGACGTAAAGGTATTAAACCAAAACTACCAAAGGCTGTAGTTAAGAAAGCTGCACAAAAGTTCCCAACTAAAGAAGTCGGATCAGGAGTTGTAATCGTTGGTCTGTTCTGGTATTGGGATAACTTAAAAGCTGACTTTGCAAGCTTAGTTGCATGGTTGGGCTTCTAAACACAAGGAACAAGAACATGGTACTCTTTTTTACAATTCTGATCATCGTACTTGCTGTCGCTATTGCAATGTGGAACCTGGTTCCGTCATGGCGTGAGTATATGCGAGGTTATTCAACCTGGGTTGAAGCAGCAACCACAGCCATTGTTGGTTATGGTGCTTGGGCAGTTGATTGGTATGGTTCTGTTGTTGAAAGTATCCAAGATACTGAATACGCTGAATATGTCCCAGAAAACATTGCTGCATATATCCCAATTGCTATCCTTATCTGGATGGCTATTAAACGCAAACAAACGAAAACCCCTGCTGGTGAGAAGTTGGAGGACTAATGTCTATCTTTTCTAAAGTCTTAGGTTTCTTCCTCAATGGTGGTATTGCTGCCATTGGGGAACAATTGCGTTTAGCACGTAAAGCAGAGCTTGAAGCAAAGAATGATGCTGATCGTATTGATGCTGAACTTGTTGTCAAACAATTAGAAGCTCGTAGAGCTGTATTGATCGAAGAAATTAAATCTGATCGTACATGGTGGATACGTCCTGCTATTGCTTTTCCGATTGTAGTGTACATTAACAAGATTATTATCTATGATAAGGTACTAAAGCTCGGTGTTACTGACGATTTGTCACCAGATATGTGGAAACTGTTCTGGATTGTAGTAGGCTTTTATTTCCTTACCCGTGGTGGTGAATACATCATGGCTCGCAAAAAATAACGGATATCGACCATGACAGAGATGAATAAACAAATCGTTGGTAAGAAGCTTACAAACTGGTCAAAAGAACCTACTGTAATGGATCTTAAAGAAGATCTTACAGCTTGTAAGAGTTCTCACGATACAATAAATACTCGTATCAATCATTGGAATGATTTACGAGAAGTTAAAGGTAGTGCTCGTCCTAAGACGATTAAAGGACGTTCTAGTATCCAACCAAAACTTATTCGTCGTCAAGCTGAATGGCGTTATTCTGCTTTGTCTGAACCTTTCCTTGGTTCAGATAAAATGTATAGCATTAGTCCACGAACCTTCGAAGATACTGCATCCGCTGAACAGAATGAGATGCTTTTGAATTGGCAGTTTAATGCCAAGATCAACAAAGTTCGTTTCATTGATGAATATGTACGTACTGCTGTTGATGAAGGTACTGCGATTGTTCGTCTTGGTTGGGAACGTGAAGTAGAGGAAGTTTTAGTAAACAACCCAATTTTCACGTACTATGAGATCGAAAACGAACAACAAGAAGCAGAGTTTGGTCAAGCAATGGAATTGCGTGAACAAGATCCAAAAGCTTATTCAGAGATCCCTGAAGAGCTTCAGGCTGCTGTAGATTATTTCCTTGAGACACAGATCCCCACTGTTGCTCAGATCTCAGGTTATGAAAAAGTTCCTGAAGAACGTATTGTTGAAAACAAACCAACAGTTGAATTGGTTAATCCTCAGAACGTTTATCTTGATCCATCATGCCAAGGTGACTACACCAAAGCAGGATTTATTATTGTAAGTTATGAGACTTCTCAAGCAGAGCTTAAGAAAGATGGTCGGTTTAAAAACCTAGATGCAGTTAACTGGTCTGGTAATACTATCTTATCTGAAGCTGATCACGAAAGCCGTACATCGTCTGACTTTAATTTTAAGGATGATCTACGTAAACGTGTTGTGGCTTATGAATACTGGGGTGAAAAAGACATCGACGGTTCAGGTAAACTGGTTCCCATCGTTTCTACTTGGATCGGTGATACAATGGTTCGTCTTGAAAAGAACCCTTTCCCTGATCAAAGACCTCCATTTATCTTTGCAAATTACCTCCCTGTAAAGCGTTCAGCTTACGGTGAACCTGATGCTGAGATCTTGGAAGACAATCAGAAAGTATCTGGTGCTATTACTCGTGGTATGATTGACCTTATGGGCCGTTCTGCTAACTCTCAACAGGGTTTTGCTAAAGGCTTCCTGGATATCACAAACCGTCGTCGTCTCGACTCTGGTCAGGATTATGAATTTAATCCAGGCCAAGGTACTCCTGATATGAACGTCCATCAGCATAAGTATCCTGAGATCCCTAATTCAGCTCTTACAGTGATGCAGATGCAGAACCAAGATGCAGAATCCCTCACAGGTGTGAAATCATTCTCTGGTGGTGTTTCTGGTGAAGCATATGGTGATGTTGCTGCTGGTATCCGTGGTGTATTGGATGCTTCTTCTAAACGCGAAATGAATATCCTACGTCGTCTTGCTAAAGGTATTCAAGATATGGGTGTAAAGATTGCTGCTATGAACACTATGTTCTTATCAGAAGAAGAAATCGTAAGAGTCACTAATGCTGAGTTTATCAACATTAAACGTGAAGATCTTGCAGGTCAGTTTGATATCATTGTTGACATCGCTACTGCTGAAATCGACGAAAAGAAAGCACAGGATCTAAGCTTTATGCTTCAGACTATGGGGCCAAACATGGATCCTGCTATTTCTCGTATGGCTCTGGTTGAAATCGCTAAATTGAAGCGTCTACCAGATCTTGCAGAGAAAATTGACAACTTCCAGCCTGAACCAGATCCAATTGAAGAAGAATTGAAACAGTTGGCTCTTGAGAAAGCTAAGGTAGAAATCCTTGAGCTTCAGTCTAAGATTGAGCTAAACAAGGCTAAGACTTACGAAACGAACACAGAAGGTGACCTTAACCAAGTTGAGGCAGATAATGAAGCTTCTGGTCTAAACCATGAAAGGGATTTGCAAAAACAGAAAGAACAGTCTAAAGGTAACCAGGACTTGGAAGTTACTAAACATCTTCTTAAGCCTCAGAAAGAAAATGAGGTTAACCCACCAGTTGACGCTGCAATAGGTTATAAGGCGATAACAGACTTTCAAGACCAACCAAGTAGCGCAGCTACAAACATAAACTCGCAAGAGTTCGATCCACGTTTAGATCCTGCTTTAAACCCAGCTCTAAACCTTTAAAACAACATTTGAGGAAACATTATTATGTCTCAATCCGAATTGGAACAACAAATCGCTGAAGTCGAGTTGACTCGTACAGAAGCACAAAAGATCGTCGAAATGGGTAATAAAGCCCGTGATTTGGCTAAAAACCCACTATTCAAGGAACTTATCCTTGATGGTTACTTTATGAATGAGGCAGCTCGTTTGGCTCATCTTTCATCAGATCCTATGATCAACGAAACCCAACGTGAACAAGTTCAACGTGATATTTTTGGTATAGGTGGCCTTAAACGCTATCTTCGTACCATTACTATGATGGCTGATAATGCTCAATCTGAGTTAGAGAGTTCTATTGAAACTCTTGAAGAACTTCGTTCTGAAGAGGTAGGTGAATAATCATGACTGATATTACAAACCTTTCAGATGAAGAAATTATGAACATGGAAGTTCTTCCTGACGATATGAAGGAAGAAGCACCTGTTGAAACCCCAGAAACTCCCGAACCAGAAGTTGAGACGGAAGTAGTAGCAGAAGAACCTGCTCCTGCTGAAGAACCAGTATCTGAAGAGGAAGTTACACAAGACCCAGAGCCTGCTGCTGATCCTGAAAAAGAAAATGAAGAAGGCGAAGAAGGTAAAACTGTTGAAGGTAAAGAACCTAAAACAGATGAGCCTGTTAATCCTCTTGAAACTCCTGATGAGGAAACAGAAGAAGGTAAAGCACCTGAAACTGAGCCTAAGAAGGAAGAAGAGCCTGCTAAAACTGAAGAAGGTAAGAAGGATGAAAAAGATCCTAAAGACCAGAAAAAAGAAGAAGAAGGTTCTGAACCGAAGGATGACTTCGACTATAAGGCTGCTTACGAACGTATGTTAACATTCCGAGCTAACGGTAAGGATATCAAGCTTGATAACCCTGATGAAGCCGTAAGACTTATGCAAATGGGTGCTAACTATACTAAGAAACTTCAACAGTTGACACCACATTTAAAGATGGTTAAGATGTTGGAGAATAATGACTTGCTTGATGAGGGCAAACTTTCGTTCATGATTGATTTGAACAAGAAAGACCCAGCAGCAATTCAGAAGTTCCTTCGGGATGGTGGTATCGACCCAATGGATATCGATACTTCTACCGAACCGACTTATACGCCTAGCAATCACTCCGTTAGTGATGCTCAAATGGACTTTGACAGAGCATTGGAAGACACAGCGTCCACCCAATCAGGTCAGGCTCTACTTGTAGACATCAATTCTGGATGGGATCAAGCTTCAAAAGACGCCATTTATAACGATCCGTCTGTATTGCCTCTCTTGGCTCAACAAAAAGAAAGTGGTATCTACGATATCATCACTAATGAAGTTGAGAAAAGACGCATGTTGGGCCAAGTGACTGGAATGTCGTCTATCCAAGCCTACCAAGCGGTAGGACAAGCTTTGCAAGCCGAAGGCAAGCTAGGACAACCTAATCCGACACCTGAAACAGTACAGCCTACTCCTGTAGTAGATCCTGCACCAGAACAGACAAGTCGAGTGGTTGAGACTCGTGCAGCCCCACGTAAAGCTCCCGTCGAGAATAGTGCTCAGGTTAAAGCTGCTGCTGCTGTTAAGACATCGCCTAAAAAAGTTCAATCGAACATTAATCCCCTCACCATGTCGGATGAGGAATTTGAAAACGCTGCTGGGTTAGCTGGAAAGATCTAATCCCGCACAAACTATAAGGACTAATTGTTATGGCTCATGCTTATAATAACCCGCCATCAACTGATTCCACCATTGGTGGAGAACAGATGGAAACCTTCTTTTGGCACAAAAAGGCGCTGATTGAAGCTAAAAAAGATATGTATTTCATGCCTATGGCTGAAGTTATGTCTATGCCGAAACATTACGGTAAAGAGATCCGAGTGTATCACTACATTCCGCTCTTGGATGACCGTAACGTTAGTGACCAAGGTATTGATGCTGCTGGTGCAACCATTGCAGATGGTAACCTATACGGTTCATCTCGTGATGTTGGTACAATCACATCGAAACTTCCTTCTCTGACTGAGAATGGTGGTCGTGTTAACCGCGTTGGCTTCACACGTATCCAGCGTACTGGTTCAATTACGAAACTGGGCTTCTTCACAGAATTCACTCAAGAGTCTTTCGACTTTGATAGTGACTCTGAGCTGTACATGCACATGTCTCGTGAGATGGTAACTGGTGCTACACAGCTTACTGAAGCAGTTCTTCAGTCTGATCTGTTGGCTGGTGCAGGTACAATCGCTTATGCAGGTGCTGCTACTTCGCACGCAACTGTAACAGGTGAAGGTGCTGGTGCTGCAATCGTTGATTATGATGACTTGGCTCGCCTGTCTATCACTCTCGACGACAACCGTACACCGAAGCAAACCAAAGTTATCACTGGTTCTCGTATGATTGACACTCGTGTCATTCGTTCAGGTCGTGTGATGTACATTGGTACTGAGCTTCAGTTGACTGTTGAGCGTATGGTTGATCCATTCTCTAACGCTGCATTCATCCCTGTATCCCAGTATGCTGATGCTGGTACAATCATGAACGGTGAGATCGGTACTGTCGGTCAGTTCCGCATCGTGGTTGTTCCTGAGATGCTACACTGGGCTGGTGAAGGTGCTGCTGAAGGTACTAACCCTGGTTTCCGTGCAACATCAGGTAACTACGATGTCTTCCCAATGTTGGTCGTTGGCGACGGTTCATTTACTACAATCGGTTTCCAAACTGATGGTAAATCTACCAAGTTCAAGATCACTACTAAGAAGCCTGGTCGTGAAGTTGCTGATCGTAATGACCCTTACGGTGAGCTTGGCTTCAGCTCGATCAAATGGTACTACGGTACTATGATCTTGCGCCCTGAGCGTTTGGCCGTAATTAAAACGGTTGCAAGCATCTAATAAGATGCTTTAAGAAGAGGAGAGGGGAATAATCCCCTCTTTTCACTTCTCTAACGATTGGAAACAGATATGTCTGATAAACCTACTTTGACTGGTAATGAGGGTGGAAAACCATCTGAAGAAACCAAAACCGAAACAGCTCCTAAAGTTGAAACAACTATTGCCCCACCAAAGGCAGCAGTTACTGAAGCTCCTAAAGTAACAGAAGCTCCAAAAGAGACTCCTGTTGTTACTGAAGAGCCGAAAGAAGAACCAAAAGCTGAAGAACCTCGTGCTGCATCTACAGGCCGTACTGCTAAAGAGCAGCAAGAGCTTGATATGCTTAAAGAACGTGCTTTGCTTATGGGTATCGCTCACTCTCCTAACATTGGCCTCGACACTCTTCGTAAGAAGATTGAAGACAAGCAGGCTGGTCTCAAGGAAGAAGAAGAGAAGAATGCTGAAGTTGCGAAGAATGCTGAAGATGAAACTCCAATGCAAATTCGTGAACGTTTGAAAAAAGATCAATTGAAATTGATCCGTGTTCGTATTCATAATATGAACCCTGCTAAACGTGACTTGAATGGCGAAATCTTCTCTGTCAGTAACAAGTTCTTGGGTACAATTCGTAAGTTCGTACCATTTGGTGAAGCGACTGATGGTGGTTATCATCTACCGATGATCATCTATAATGAGCTACGTACTCGTAAGTTCCAACAGATTAAAACTCGTACTGAGAACGGTCAGTTGAAACATGAAACACGTATGGTTCCTGAATATTCTTTTGAAGAGCTTCCGCCTCTTTCTGAAGAAGAATTGGAAGAACTTAAAGTGAAGCAGGAAGCTGCTGCACGACTTGGAGGCTAATATGGCTGACACTGGTGATTGCGGTGGTGTAGAGCTTGCTAAAAGCAGCTTTACCGACCTAAGCTCAGACCAGACTATTGAATTCCCTGTCCCAGATTTATCTGGGGCAGGTTTTCAAGTACCTGACTCTGATGACAGTAAATACGCAGACATTAATCAATTAGATATTGATGCTCTTACCACTGGTAAAGTACATGGTGAAGGTGTCTTCGATAAACTCATGACTTCTGTGAAACATCACATTGAAGAAGAGTTTCGTAATGGTCGTATCACTGGTGAACAATATACAAAAGCGTATATCGAAATCACACAAACAGCTCTTAGCACTGCTACGCAGTTCTTATTGTCTAAAGATCAAGCTTACTGGCAAGCTGTAATTGCACAAGCTCAAGCACAATCTGCTGAAGCAGAAGTTGTTGTTGCAAGAGTTGGTGTTGAAACTGCTAAGGCTCAGTTGGTTACATCTGCTTATCAAGCTCAAACAAGTAAAGGTGAGTATGCACTCACTAAAATGAAGCTTGCTACAGAGAATGCTGACTTCTGTACTAAGACTGCACAAAAAGAACAACTCGATTATCAAACTGAAAACATTCTACCTGCTCAGAAAGCATTACTGGAAGAGCAAAGAGAAGTTCAACGTGCTCAAACAATGGACACTCGTACAGATGGTGTTACTATTGTTGGTTCCATTGGTAAGCAAAAAGATCTTTACTCACAGCAGATCACATCATATACCCGTGATGCAGAGTATAAGACAGCTAAGATGTATCTTGACTCTTGGATCACACAGAAGACACTTGATGAAGGTCTCTTGGCTCCTGATCAGCTTACAAACGCTAATATCGATGAAGTATTGGCTGCTGTTAGAACAAACAACAACTTGGGTAGTTAAAACCCATTAGGATAACAAATGGGTATCTTTAGCACCAAAAAGACAATTCATGTCGCATCTACAGTTTACAACATGGCTGGGGATATCTCGGATAGACCGAGTTATCTCAAGTCCTCTGTTGTTTCTGCTGTTTTAGGTGATCCTAAGAAGTTTGTTGGTGAGACAGTTGTACAAGCTCATTTAAATGGGCCAGGGATCCGTCAGAGAGGCGTTCAGCGTTGGGCGGTTAATAACTACCCCCTGGGAACTCCTACGGCTTCTATCACTAAAATTTACCAGTTGGATCCACAAGATGTTGTGAATGAGATCCCTAAAAATGCAAATGAGATCATTCATATTCAAAATGCTTTTGTTGATGTAGCTGATACTTTTTACATTGCTGAGAAACATGTAATTGATAATCATCCAGAGCTTTATAATACTGATTGGATCATGGATACTGATGAGGATACAGGTGATATCATTATTGAGTACGAAGACAACTCAATTGAGACAATTTCTGCATCTGGATTTAATCCAAGTGATCTATATGTTGTTGCTTATTTTCGTCGCTTCCTAGAAGATTACACTGGCCCATTAGTAACTGGTTCAGTCCAAACAGGAAATCCTGACAATAGCAGCTTTTCATTGGTCAGCTCGAACGATACACTGATAGATCCAATTGTGTTGACTGAGACTGTTCATGTTCTGAAAGAATATTCAGATAGTCAACCAGATGAAGAAACAACTACAACCACAGACACTAATAGCTCATTTACTGAGAACGTATCTGTTTACTCTAAGACAGAGTATTTAGGTTATAACGAGATAGAAGATCGTATTGAAGAACGTACTACTACAAGAACTGTTTGGAAAGATTACAGCATTCAAGAGACTGTTGATGTCCAAACAGAAACTGAAGACATGGGTACATATACGGTTACTACTACTACCACAACTACAACTGAGTATCTTCAGACAGATTACACATATCGTGACGATACCCAGATGAAATATAGCAATGAAACAGTCTCTGCTTTGGAGATGTTTCTATATGTCATTGGTGATGGTAATGCTACTCTTGATGCTCTTGTAGAAGAACTGAATGTTGATTTAGGTGAGTTCTACCCATTTGTACCATTGCGATTGAACAATAAAGCTATTGATCATGATGACTTTGATGACATGTATAATGATGTCAAAAAAGCTTACAAAAAAATGACTACAGCTAAGATTGGTGATGTTCTCGAAAGTCTTGAGGACAACGAAGATATTGGTGATATCGATTATGTTTACATGATGTATGGTGCTCCTCTTAATACAGAGGAAGACTCATCTAAACGTTATATCTATGAATTCATTGATAATTTGATCCAGTATCAAACAATGAGTTATGCAGATTACATCACTTACAAAGGTGCTGCTCAATTACGTTTTGAGTACGATGAAGCTTTGGCAGCATGGGAAGAAGCTCAATCTGAACCAGGAAATAGTGGTTATAATACTCCCAAACCTGAGTATGTACCACCTGCTACAAAACAGTTATTTCTGTTTAGAATTAACTCTCAGGACAGTAGAGTAAGCTCATTTAATCAGAGTATTGAATGGGTTACAGTGAATAAAGAAACTCATGCTGGTTTATTTGAAGTCGATGGTAAACAAGGTGATGTGAAAATCGAAACTGCTCCATCTGATATTGTAACAGTCAGTATCACACGAGAACCTGAAACTGGTAATGTGATCAAACAAACAGAAACTATTCCAGTTTATAAAATCACATACCAGACTGAAGTTGATGAATATGTTACTCTAACTGTCTATGGTATGATCCATAGGAACCATGTTTATGGTGGTAAATCTGTTGTCATCGACTCTTCAGCAGCTTTTGCTGATAATGATGAAAGTGGTTTTCTATTTCCTATGCACGCACCAACAATCAAGAAATTATCTTTGGTTGATGCTACTCAGATGGCTACAGTAAATAGTTTTCTCATCATGAACTCATATGAGATCGTCAAAACTCGTTGGTATGAGAGAGGTATTTTTCAGATCATTATTGTGATCGTAGTTGTTATTCTCACTGCAATCATTGCCCCACAATTGGTAGGTGCTTCTGTTGGACTGCTCGGTAGTAATATCGCTGTGGGTACAGCTCTTGGTTTCACAGGTACGGCTGCCATTGTTGCAGGTGCTGTTGCTAACGCAATTGTAGCTATTATTGTGACCCAAATCATTAGCGGTGTAGCAACTAGCATCTTTGGTGATAAGATTGGTGCTATCATAGCTGCTGTTGTTAGTTTCATCGTAACAGGAGGATTTGCTTCTATCTCTTCAGGTAGTCTTACTATCAATTGGGCATCAATGATGCGTATTGATAACATCATGGCACTTACAAGCACTGCTGCAAATGCTTATGCAGGCTGGGTTAACGGTGAAACACTTGAAATCCAGCAAGAAATGAGTAATATGATGGAAGAATACGAACAAAAGTTCGATGAGTTAGAAGACTTAACTAAAGAGTTAGGTATTGACCAAGGGTACATTAATCCGTTAATGTTCACTGAATTCACACAAAGCGATGAACTCTATCCAGAATCTTCAGACAGCTTCCTAAACAGAACAACAATGGTAGCAACAGATTTCATAGACTTAAGTTTCGCTATGATTTATGATTTTACCGAAATGACAACAACTCTTGATAAGGGTTAATAGAGGATTTTATAGATGTTTACGAACCTACCCATTCCTACACCTCGTCCTTATGATGGACTAGCAGGTTTAAATCTGGACTTTCAAGGTACTCAAACGGGTACTAATAACATGCAACCATTCTCATTGAATGCTGCAAACCCTGCTGGTGCTGGTATTGACCTTAAAGGTCTCAGCACACTCTTTTCGGGTATTTCAGCTCTTGGTTCCTTGTATGGTTCTTTCCAGCAAAACAAACTTGCAAAAGAAAGCTTGAATTTCCAAAAAGACGCTTTCAATAAAAATTATACAAACCAGGTGAAAACCTACAACAACTCTCTTGCTGATCGTATTAATGCTCGTGCTCATACTGAAGGCCGTGCTGATGGTTATGCAAGTGATTTGATTGAAGAGCGTAAGCTGTAAGGAACAATTTAATGGCTCAACTTCGTTATCAAAGTGTAGCTGCTCCCAATCTATCTGGTATTTCTCAGATTTTGGCAAACAGCTCTTCTGGCTTCAGTGCTGGTTTCGACAAACTCAGTAATTTGCTGAATGAACGTGCTAATGATCGTGCAACAGCACAGAGTAATGCTATCATCCCTGAACTTGCTCAAGTAGGTTCAGAGGCTGAAGTGAACCAGTTCCTTCAAGGACTTGGTGGGAAGATTGATCCTCGTAACATGTCTCCTGAATTGCTATCAGCAATCACTAATTTACGTAAAAATGCTCAAGGGTTTGACCAAGGTCGTTTAGACCAGTCAAAAACGAGAGCTGATATTCGTGGTGTAGATGCTCGAACAAGAGGTACTCAGGCTCAAACACAGATTGCATTGAATGCTGATGGTCGTACACAAACACAGTTTGATCGTGGTATTGCTCGTGAAGATGCACTAGCAGGTCATACTAATCACTTCGCTAATGCTCGTATTGGTGCTTATCGAGGTCAAAATGATCTTGGTGGACTTGCTCCTAGCACTCTTATTCAAACAGAGAGTGGTGGTAACTTTGCAGCATCAAATGATGCTACTGGTTCCAGTGGTCGTAAGGGTCACTTTGGTCGTGTTCAATTTGGTAAAGATCGTCTTGATGATGCTAAACGTGCTGGTGCTATCCCAAAAGATATGACACCAGAGCAATTTCTCAAAGATCCAGATGCTCAAGTAAATGCTGAAAAATGGCACTTTGGCGATATCCAACAAAATATCGATAAAGCTGGTCTTACTAAGTACATTGGTCAGAATGTGAATGGTACACCTATCACTCGTGATGGTATTGTTGCTATGGCTCATCTCGGTGGTTTTGCGGGTGCTAAGAAGTTCTTGGAATCTGGTGGTAAATATAACCCTGCTGACTCTAACGGTACAACTCTATCTGCTTATGCAAAGACACATGCTGGTAATACATCAGGTAATGTACCTTATGATTACTCATCTGGTGGTGTATTACGTCCACAAGACATCAATCCACTTATTGATGAAACATATAAAGCTTTTGGTATTGGTCAGGATCGTCGTAACACTGATGCAGTTAATGCTGATGCTAATCGTGCTCGTGATACTGCATTTAATAATGCTCAAACTGCTAGTAATACAGCTTCTGCTGGTCTAGCTGCTGCTATTGAGCGTGCTAATACAAGCTTGAACCCAACTGAAGCAGTACAAAGTATTGCATCGGATCCAAACCTAACACCTGAAGAAAAGCAAGCTGCTCTTGGTTCATTGGGTAATCTTCCAGTGGATACAATCCAAGCTCCACGTCCAGGTTCTCAACCTGCTTCATTCCCTGAGACGGGCCAAGCTAATGTAATCATTGATAGTTTTGTTAAAGAGCAACAAGCTGCATTGGCAAATAATGACAATATTCGTATCAACAAGAACGCTGCTGAAGCTTATTCTGATGGTTCACCTGCTAACAAGCTCCTAGAGCGTATCCCAGGTCTTAATGCGAATAACGCTACAGTATTGACTGCTATCAATAAGGTTCGTGAAGCACTTCCAGCAGGTGCAAGCCCTGCATTGGCTGCCTCACTGATCGAAGAAACAGTACGTCAAGGTCGTTCATTTATCCCATTTGATGGTGAAGACAGTTCTACTGTTGAGATCGATACAGATGCTGCTATTGCTAAGGGTCGTCAAATCCTATCACCTGAAGGTGTTCGTGGTGCTGCTGAGATCACAGCTCAAGCTGAGAACAATAAAGCTGGTTTGGATCAAATCCAACAAGCTATTAGCGGTCTGCAAACTCAAATTACTCGTGAAGAGCAATTGGGTCGTGATAGTTCTGCTTCTCGTGAACTCCTTAAGAACTACAATGATCGCCTACTTACATTCCAACGTGACAATCCTGTTGTTGGTCAAACAAATCGTGCTGTTGAACAGACTGCTGCTCCTCAAGGACAACAAGTACCAGTCTCTCAGAACCCCGCAGAGCGGGAAGCAGCAGTGACTTATCTACGTAGTCAACCAGAATTGGTTCAGCAGTTGCAGAACTGGGGTAGTTACAATGAAGCTCAAAAGGCTGCTATTATCCAACAAGCTACACAACATGTGCTTAGTGAACGTTTGATGACTACCAACCAAAAACGTGCTGTAATTGGTGAATTAAATGCACTGAGGGCTGGTAATTAATAAAAAACCATAGTATGTGTTCCTGACAGACTACAAAAATTAAATCAGGAACACAGCTATGACAGACGCTATAGATAACATTTTAAACGGCTTTAGCGATCCATCACCCAGTGTTTCAGATAGTCTAAAAAGTTTTGGACAGCCTACAACTCCTGCACCTATTCCAGAAAAAACAGAGCAACAAAAAGCTCTTGAAGCATTGAGCAACCCTCAAGCAATTGAAGCTTTGGGTGCATCTGAAGTTAACAATGGTGTTCTTGCTGACCAGAAGTTCGCAAAAGATCTTAAAGATATGGACTATGGTACCCTTCTTCGTACATATGGTGAAGACGTAGCAAAGAACCGTTGGAAATACCTTACTGGTAAACAAAAGGTAACAGATCCTCTTACAAACAATCGTACAACTGGTGAGATTGCAAAAGATACAGCTCTTGCTGTTGGTGGTGGTGCTATCGGTACTATAAACAACATAGAAAGCTCATTGCTGTCTGTATGGGATGGTTACGCTAATGCAGTGAACAGTGTTCCCCGCAAATTGAATGATCTTGGCCTACTTCCTGATTTTCTACGTCCTGGATACTCAACTTTGGGTGTTACTCGTGCTCAACAAGCTGAACGAGGACAGGAATATATTCAATCATTAAAATCAGATCCGTTGAAAGAACGATTAGAAGCTACGAATAAGATCCGTGCTGATCAAGAGATCAACTCAGAAGCCGCAAGAGAAGCAGACGTTAACTCTGGTACATCTCCATTGGTTGCTGACCTGAAGAAACTAGGAAGAGACTTCATTGAAGAAGGTGGAAACCTTCTGAATGATCCTGCTGTATCTGGTGATATCGTTGCTACAGGTGTTGGCTCACTTCTAACATCTGCTGGTGTTGTAGGTAAAATTGCAAAAGCAGGTGGTGGTACAAAACTAGCTACTGCAACTGGTGTTGGTGCTGTTGAAAGTTCTGGTACATTCACTCAGGCTGCCAATGATGTATTGGGTATGTCTGAAAGTGAGCTATTGTCAGGTTCTGATCGTTATATCGAGCTAAGAGCTACTCTTAATCATGAAGAAGCACGTAAGGTTGTTGCACAGGAAGTTGCTAATAATGCTGCTATTAATCAGTTACCTATCGCTACTGCTACAGGTCTGATTGCAGGTAAGTTCGAAGCTGCTCCTCTTTCTGCTGGTTCCGTGAAAGAAGCTGTTCGTAACGTTGGTTCTCAGGTAGTTGAAGAAGCTGTTCAATCAGGTACAAGCGAATTCTCTACAAACAAAGCTGTGAGAGACATTGCAGATAGTTCTCGTGAACTTACTGAAGGTGTAGGTGTATCTGCTGCTCAGGGTGCTGTTGGTGGTCTGGGAGCTGCTACTGCTGCTCAAGGCCCAGCCGTTGTATCAAAATCATCTGATGCTGTTCTAAAGCCTGCAATTCAGAAATCTGTTGATGTCGGTACGGCTATCATTGAAGCACGTAATCAACGTATTCAAGATGGATTGGATGCAGAATCACCTGTTGGAACCAATGCTACTGAGGCTGCTCGTGAGACAGTCAAAGAGACTGCTACAGTTAATCCAGAGCTTGCTCAGGTAATCAACTTTGGTGAAGGTGAGATTGAAGCTCTTCCAGAGACAATCAAAGGTATGTTTGGTAATACTGAAGGTACAACCAAGATCGATACACTTGTTGATATTGTGAACAATGTCGGTAAAGACGAGTTTACACCAGAACAAGAGAAAGATCTTGTCTTATATGCTTTCAGTGAGATTGGTAAACTACAAGAGTTTGCTTTAAGTGAACGTACTGATGACCAAGCTTTAAACAATGCTAAGGATGCAATCTTGGATATGGCTTCCAATAAAGCATTCGTAGAAGCAGTACAGAAGGCTATTGCAGTTGATGAGAACATTGAGAACTCACCAGAGGTTACTGAAGTAACTCAAGCTGATGTTGATACAACTGTTCGTATTGCAGAGGCTAACCCTTCAGGTGTTGACCCTAAGAAGATTGATGCAATCCTTGATCAACATGCTCGTGGTAAGATCATTATCCCAGAGATTCTGGTAAAGAAGATCAAAGCTGCAAGCAAGATTGCTAAAGAGCTTCGTAAGACAGAGGCTTTAAAGGCTTCTATCGAACAAGAACGTGTAGATACGATTAATGCTCAGGGTTCTGGCCCGAAAGTAGAAGTCAGAAAGACCCGTGATATCGTTCGACGTGAGATCAATTTTGAAGGTAAACGAGTAAAAATCAAAGGCCAGGGAGAGAAAATTCTTCCGTCTCTCAATGACTTTTATTCGAATATCCTTGGTTCTATCAGTTCGAAGAATGGTACTGCAATTGACCGTAATGGGCAGTTGGTAGATGCTCAGAGTTCATTTGAACAACTGGGTAATTTCGCTCAACACATGGTGAATAAGGTAGAAGCGATTAATACATCTGCTAAGGGTGGTAAAGGTGAGAAGGTCTCTTTCCGTACCCTAACACCATTTGGTTTTGTTGAAGCTGGTGAAAAAGGTTCAAGTCAGATCTTTGCTAATGCAAAGTCTCCAAACTCCATTTCCACAGCTAAGGAAGCACTTGTAGATGCGAATTCAGCGATTGATTTATATAATAATCTTCTGGATCTATACCCTGAAGAATTGTCAGGTGAGAAGCTTACTAAGCCTTCACTGTATCAATCATTAAATAGTGGTTTGTCGGTTGTTGATACTGCCGACGAGACGAGTGCGGTCTCGACCGAGGCTTTCGACGACGCCCCGTCGTCGGAAACGACCGAGAGGCCAACCGAGGAGGCAGCTCAAGAGAGTAGCTCAGAAACTACTGAAGAAATTACCAACGAAGAAGAAAGCACGGAGGTCATTGATAATGAGACCAACACTACCGAGCCACAGAGCACAGAAAGTTCGGAGCCGTCAACGGAGACTGAACAAACATCTGAAGAGCAAGCAGAACCTGTTGAAGAAGTTGTGGAAGAACCACAAACCGAAGGGACAGAAGCGGAGACTTCAGGAGAAGGTGAAAACATTGGAGAACCTTCAGAAAGTGTACTAGAGGCTCGTTCATTCGATAATCTCATTTCTGATAACTTTAGTAAGGCTTTCTCAGTTAAAACTGAGAAGGCAATACTTCCGTATGACCAATTGAAAGAAGCTTTCACATCACAAGAGAGCTTACAAGAAGCGTCTAAAGCAGACCTACCATATCTCATGAATGATGATGCTCGTAAAGCATTTGCAGGTATGTTGGAGAAGGCTGTACCAACCCTTATTAAACGCTTAAATGGTCGCTTAGATACTGCTAAGGTCAACAAAAGCCAGACAGTGCGTCAAGCACTGGCGGCTGGTAAAGACCTTGTAAACTTCCGTGATACAAGAGCAACCAACCTTATTGATACAGAGACTGGTAATTATGACCAGAACCTCATTGAACAAGCTTCATTGGCTGCTGTTCATTGGATTATGACATCTGCAAAAGGACGTTCATTGAATGTTGAAGAAGTTGCTGATGCTTTCGGTGTATCACTAGATAACGTAACAAACGAAATGCAGGACGCATTAAACTTTGGTATGAGTGCTACATCTGCAAAAGAAGCACTATCAAACATTATCCAGAGTTTCTGGGGAAGTGAAACAAACCCTGATGCTTCACTTTCAGTGACACGAGGTATTCCTGAAGCTATTGCTGCTGAACTTATTACTGTCATGGACGGTATTATGTTGAACACTAAACGCTTTAAGGTGACCAAAAATGTTAATGGTAAATTAGAGGAAGTTGATTACGTTGCTATCTCTACAGAGTCAGAGAACTCAGTAAACTTTGTTAAAGAGATGGGGCCAGCTAAAACAATCCTTGGTGATATGTTGCTTGGTCAAGACCCTGAACTACCATCATTTGGTGTACCACACACTAAAGTCGCTAAGACACAAAAGAGAAACCCTCTATCTAAGCTTACAGATAAAGAACAACGTGTAATCAAGTCTGCACAGAAGATTAAATTCTTCCGTAACCCTGCGTTCATTACATTCATGAATGCGATGGGTGAAGACAATTACACCAAGCTTCTTGGTTCCACAGATGTGAGTGAAACATCTACCAACAAGGTTCATGCGAAATCCATTGAAGGTGTCAACATGAGCAATGCTTCTGGTTTCCGTCAGACATTGGAACAAGATAATGCTCTACAAGCGTATGCTGAAGCCACAGAGACTGCTGCTAACGATGTACCAGTTCACTACAATTGGTATGTCACTAAGGTTGGTCGTCTACATATGAGCGGATTTGGCCCACAGGCTGATAAAACAGCTCGTGAAGCTTACTCACCTACTGTATCAACACTGGATCTTACAAAGCTCCAAGACAATGACTTCTTCTGGATGACTGTTGCTCAATCTTCTGATCTCGTTAAGACTGAAAAAGTCACTCGTGTTGAAGCTGTAAAGCAAGCAAAAGAAATCTATCAAAAGTACCCTAAAACACTCGATATCCTTCGTGGATGGTTGCGTGTTGAAGATGGTGCTTTAAATGAGCAAGAAATTTCTACGATTACGGACGAATTAGGGGCTGTGACAGCGAAACAGATCCATGCCCTTCTATCAGTCGCTCAATACGATAACGCTTATTCTGAAGGCTCTCAGAGCGAATTTAAGCATATGCTATCACTTGAGGCTGATGGTAAGACTGATGGCCCAATCAACGCTATGATGAACTTCATCTCAGGTCGTTTTACAAATGACCAATTGAGTATGCTCGCTAAAGGTGGTTTCTTCTTGAACCAAGAAGGGCGAACATTGAATGACCACTATCAAACTGACCCTGCTGATTTGTATCAAGTGGGTGCTTCTCGATTTACAGAACTCCTGGGAACGCTCAATCAAGACCTGGTTGAGAATTATCCAGAGAGTGCAAAATATATGTCAGCATTGCTGAATTTCTCTAACCATTTTGGTGAAATTGAATTCGTGGATGGTGACCTTGTAATTGGTCGTAATACTCTAAAGAACCCACTAACCGTTACAGTGTACGGTTCAGGTGCTAATGGTATTGCTCAGAAAGTTTCGTCTGCTCTTATGACTTCATTCTATGAAGAGCTTACAAAAAAGAATACAGGTCAACCTTCAAAGTTGGATGATTACCCGACTATTTCTGAAGACATGAAGACCTTGTTCGGTAACAAGACTTTCCAAAACCCTAAGACATTAGAGTGGGCTACAATCAATAGTAACGATGCTATTGCTTCGTCAAAAGACCTTACAAACTTTGAGTTCTCTCTTAAAAATAAAGAGAACTTTAACACCAATGTTAAGAGTTTGTTCGTCACTCCTATGTATCAAGCCATCAATGAAATGATGGGTGAGACTACGGATACTACAACACAATTCCAGACTGCTACACAGATACAGTCTATTGTTTTGATTGATAAATTCCAAAGAGCACTAGACCAGAAGTTGGAAGAAAAAAGAGAAGCGGGAGAAATCGGAAAGGGAGAATTCCTTTCACAGAATGATTACAACCAAATCTTTAAAGAGATCGAGAAGTATGGTGCTATCGTTGAAAACGATGAGCAAGTGCTGAACTTTGCAACCTCTGAAAAGAGCGAGTCACGTTATGAATTCTCTCGCTCATTAGATGGTAAACTAGGTGGACAATCCACCCTTCCAGCACCCAGCGAAGCTGGTGTGCGTGCTGCACCTTATATCACTATCAACCGTGGTGATGCTCAGATGGTAAACAACATCTATGATGCTAAAGATGCACCGCTACGCTCTCTACCCGTCTTCGACGGGATCGAGCTTGCGGCTGATGATATCGATACAGCTTCAGAAATGATTAACCGCTCAGTCACAGAAGCATGGATGCAGAACCCTGCAAAGGATGTGTCTGATAGCTTTAATGCTTTCTTGCGTGCTGAACCACTTGAAGGATTGAGCCAAGAAGCTGAAACATCTCTGCGTGAGATGCTTGGAATGAATTCTGAAGATAACATTGAAGAAGTTCTGAAGGATGTACGTAATACACTCGAAGAAACTGCTAAAAGTATTCAGGCTCGTAAAGAAGCAATCAATGAAGTTCTGTTCTCTGTTGACCATATGGCTTCAGCGGAGTCTCCATACACAAACAAGGGTAAAGCCCTTGAAGGTGATGTAGTTGAGGCTATTAACGAGATTTATGAAAGTAAACTTCCTAAAGAGCAAAAAGAAGCTATTCAGGAAGAAACAAACGAATTCAAAGACTTAGTGTCTAAGTATGGTAAAAAAGAGAACGGTATCACGTCTCTTAATACTGAAGCATTTGAGCTTATGATGGGTGAGGCTAAACTCTCTAAAGAGCTGTCCGAAATATTCAACACTCTTCGGACTAACCTCGACCCAGATACAGTTTTTGTTTTTGGTTCCCAACTGGAATTGACCCAATTTAGAGATAGTAATTTCCCAGATCGAAATGATGGAAAGATGATTTCTAAAGGTCAGATCGACCTGTTGAACAACGTAATTTACGTAGGTAACCAATCACCTGAAACTGTACTCCATGAAGCAGTTCATGCGGCTACAATGGGTAAGGTACTTGATTTCTACACAGACCAAGATTTGCTTAATGACGACGACACCGCTTCGCTACGTCGTCTGGAAGCACTTATGGATGAGTTCTTGAAACAAGACTTCAGATATGATGATGAGGCTACTCGTAACGCTGCAAGCGATACAATTCAGACCATCAACGAGTATCTGCAAAGAAACACACCAGAAGACAACGCAGCAGCGTTGAATGAGTTCATGGCTTGGAACCTGACTAACCAAAACTTGATTGAAGTTGGTAAGGGTACTCGTGTTCGCTCTCCTTTGGCAAAAGTAGTGGGTAAAGCAATTGCTCTCATGAAACGTCTATTAGGTGCTGTAAAAGGTGATGTATTCAATAACATCTTATTCAACACTAAAGTTCTATTGAGCACACCAAGAAACATCATGGATAGTGTATCTGCTACATTGCAACTTAATCAGTTTGCTGAAGCAGGTAATGACCCACGTCTACAACGTATGACAGAGTTGTTTGATGCTAAGATTGCTTCGCATATCAGAGCACAGAAGAACCCATTGAAGACCGAAACAACAAGAGCAATCGCAGAGGCTTCCAAGTCTACTACATTGTTCATTCAGAATGGTTTCTCAATGAATATGCAACAGAAGCAGTTGTTTAGTTCAATCCAGGCAGCACTTGCTACTCAGATGGACATGGATAAGCTTTCACTGGTACGTGCTCAGAAGATCTACAAACAAGTTATCGATAAGTTAAAAGTCGAAGACTTCATGGATAATCCTGAAAGCACGAACCCAAATGATCGTCATATCGCTCAGAACAAATACAACGTATTGACTGGTGCGTATGGACGTAATGAGGATGCTTTAACTCGCTCAAATCTCCTGTCATCATTCTTGGCTTTGGCTCAAGTAGACGAAGGTTTCCGAGCAATCCTAGATGAAGTTGTACTCCCAAAAACAATCAATGTTGATACTTCATCAACAAATGATTTGCTGAATTCATTGGGTACTTCAATGATGAATGCTCTGGCTATTACGATTACTCGTGAAGGACTGAACAATCGCAATTCACGTCAAGCACTTGATAACCTTACACAATCTTTGGGCCGTATCGAAGAAGACAGCAAGACATACATTGAAAGAGCTGCTCAAAATCTCTTAGATAACGGTGATAAAAGAGGTTCTGATTTCCTTGTCAAAGTAGGTAACCAAATTGGTAACACTGCTGATGTAAAGGCTCAGAGCACAACAGGTATTCGTAAGTTCCTATGGCAAAGTGCTGCTGTAGCTTCTGGTGCTATCAGTCGTGAAAGAGGTGCTACACTCGTTAAAGTGGGTACTGAATTTATGAACACACAGAACGTATGGACACCAATCAGAGAAGTCTTTGAAGAGATTGTATCTCGTACTGAAGACAATGGTGTTGTTGTCGATATGGTCAACAAAGTGAAATACGCTGTTTCCAGCGTTAGACAGGATTTCCGTGAGACATTGCCTGAAATTATTGCTTCTCGTTTTACTCGTAAGCTTTCAAAGCAAGAGTGGAAAAATCTTTATCGTGCATTTGGTAAGACTGACCTTGCTGCTTTGGGTGCAAGCTATAAAATGGACGATATTGTTGATATTATCAGTTCAAGAAAGAAGCTTAATGCTGAGATCAACTCTCTGGAAGAAGAGCTAAAATCACTCTCACCTAAGAACCATCGTCAATATATGGACAAGTCCAAGCAATTGGCTCGGTTCATGATGGAAGGTATCCCAGGGAAGAACCTATTGCGTAATGCTTTCGCTATCTCTCGTATGTTAAATGAAGATGTTCGTGTGGATACTACTTCACAGCGTGCTATTGAAGTAATCGACGAATTGACCAGCCTATATGCTGTATCTCGTATCGATGACAAAACACTTGATAGTGTGATGGAACTCGTTTCTTCTGAGAAAGAAGGTAGCGAATTTATGACATATTACTTGTTTGGTCTCCGTTCTGAAGAGAATAAGAAGATCAACAATGATAGAGCACTATTGAATGGTTATAAGGGTTATATCCCTTCAGAGGCTCAGGATGGTGTACGATTAATCGTTGCTGACGATACAAACCATGATGAACTCCTTAAGTCTGGTTATACCCGTAAAGGTAATTACGTAGGCTCAGGTGTTGGTGTAGAAGCTGGTAGACGTTCATATTATCACTCTGTAGTTGCAGGTAAAAATACCTTCTCTCAGGGTGCTATGCAGACTGTTCAAGTAGCTGTAAATGGAGTTGATCCTAGATCTGGGGTATCAGTCACTGGTTCAACCGCAGGTACAATTACTGGTGCTTCTGTCAGTGGTATTAATAACCGCATCAAGAAATCCTCTAAACTCAACGAGAATGAGGCTCTGATGCCTGTATTTGGTGGTTCTGGGGAGGTTGTTGCCTTTGAGCGTGCAATGGATCCTAGAGAGCTTACAATCCTTAATCGGAATGAGCACATCGGTGAGATGCTAGGAGCTTGGAGAGGCCGTCAGGCTGAGGAGCAGATTGCTCAGGGCTTCAATGAAATGCTTGTGGATAACATCAAAACCGTATGGGATCGTGATAAGACTGAGCGTAAGGACGAATTCGTCAACTTAGCTGATACAAGTCTCAAGGATCCAATCTTTAAAGACGCATGGTCTGTTATTCCTCGTGACACACGAGATTACATCTCAAGTGTGTTCGGTGAGGATACATTCATGGTGCGTAAAGACATGATAAACAATGCTCTCGGTTACCGTAATGCCTCAATTGCTGACGCATGGACTGGTGGAACTCGGTTTGATCCAAAGATCCAGAAAGCATTGGTGGACAGTGCGACATTCATCTTCGGTAAGAAAGCATATAAGTACCTTGTAACAGGTGAAAAAGGCTTACAGACTGCTGTGTCTACAGCCAAGAACACGATTGTTATTCGGTCAGTATTCGTTCCTGTTGCGAACATGTTGTCTAACCAATTGCAGCTCCTCATGAGAGGTGTTGCTCCACGGGATATGCTGAAATATCAGAGAACCAAACTTGTTGAGATTGATGCTCATCTGAAAAATCTGCGTAGACGTGTGGAAGCAGAAGCTGAATTGCTTACTGTCCAGGATAATCCTATCAAAGCACGTAAACTTGAGACGGAAATCCAATCGCTGAATGACGCTGATAAGCGCATGTCGATTTATCCGCTTATTCAAGCTGGTGAATTCTCCACCATCTCTGAAGGACTAACTGATATTGATGTGTCTCTATCTTCAGGTAAGATTGTGGATTATATCGAAGGTTTGGTCGATAAGCTTCCTGAAGGTGTTAAGACTGTTGGTAAATACGCTATCGTTGGTAGAGATACTGCTTTGTACCAAGGTATGTCTCGTGCTGTTCAGTACGGTGACTTCTTAGGTAAAGCAGTGCTCTACGAACACTTGGTAGCTAATGAAGGTCTTTCTGAGAAAGAAGCTCTTGCACGTATTACCAATGAATTTGTGAACTTTAATTTGCTCCCAGGTAGAACAAGATCCTACACAGAGAGCATGGGTTTGACTTGGTTCTGGAACTTTAAATTGCGTACCATGAAGGTTGCAATCGATATGATGCAGAGAAATCCAGTCAGAGTTCTATTGAGTGGTTTGGCAGCTCCTGTAGCACCAGACATCGGTATTGGTTCCCCGATTACAGATAACTTCTTGTCAGTCCTTGAGGATGATCGTCTGAAGTATTCTATCGGCCCAGATATGATGTTTAATGCTCCTGGGTTGAACCCTTGGGTACAATTATTCAGGTAAAGTGGCTAACAGGTTTCTAGCCTGTTCGTCACCTCTTTCAGACATCTCAGTGAGATATTGTTTTACAGGATCTTGTTCGGTAGCTTTGTCTTTGAGGCTTTTTCTAATAACCTCTTCAACTACTTCATGAATACCTGCCCCACCATTGTACCAAAGACACATGAAACGTGTTTGATCTGATGGTGGTATTAGCAAAGAAAATCCATGAGCGTCTATATCTGCTAAACAGAAGAAAGAATATAGCTGACCATCTACATTGACATAATGGCAACCGTGTTCTTCTTCCAATTCGTAGAAATCATCAGCATCAGGATCAATATTTAAAGATGATTTTTTAAATATACCATATGCGACTTGCATTTCACTCATAATGATCTCCTATGATTTGAATATGAGGCTTGTAGAGGGTTTGCTTTCAGCAGTAACACCCTTGGGTGTTTGCTTTGTTCTTGGTGGTCTTAATGAGATGAAACCATTATTAAACGTCTTACGGTCTGGTAGATTACCACCAGGCTGAGTAAGTTGCTTATAATTGTGTTTACGGAAGTGAATCATCTTCTCAAGAATACTACTACCATCTGATTGATCTGGACTTCCGAAGAACCTTTGAAATTCGTTGTCCTCAATCAGAATGGTAATAGCATCTTGAATGGTTTCTGGCCCCGTTAGAGGAGCAGGGATAAAATGGTCGCAATCAGCGAAGTCTCGCTGTATTGTGCCATCACCTGCAACCCAGTAGCCATTAGTATCATCAAAATTGACATAGACATCTCTGTTTCTGGGAGTGTCCTCATAACACTCACCTCCGAGTAAATCTGACAGAGTGTTGAACCTAAAAGTTTTTGATTGGTATGTACCAACCGTTTTCCAGTAGGCCCATATCTCCGTTCGGTCACTGGACAATATTGGTTGCCCAAATCGCGAATATGAAAAGTTTGACATCATCTTCCTCAAAATTAAGGCTCTACAGTCGGTCAACCGTAGAGCCTCTTTCTCTCAATAAGTGACGTTATTCACCACCATCAAGGGGGTTTATAATCGTCGTCTTCCTGACCGTCAGGTTTAAATATTTGGTATGAAAACCAAATGATAAAACCCACAATTGCAATCGGTACAATGATAGATAAGACAATAGTACCGATTGTTATGACCACTATGATCATAGCAGCAAGTATGAAGGCCATTAGCAGACCAATGGTTCTGCTAAAATAGTTCATTACCCGTTACCGAAGATCGAGTCAGACTGAGTTGTGACAGCGGCTGGTTCGTCGCTTGGTTCTGCTGTCTCTTCAACTGTATCATCAGCTTCTTCGACAGTCTCAGTAGACTCCTCAGTAGCATCAACAGTTTCAGTGACAGTTTCTGTCTCTGGTTCAGAAACAGGCTCAGGAGAGGCTACAGAAGCTTCTGCTGGTGCTTCTGAAGCTGGTGAGATATCAACAGCAGCGGTAAAACCGTTACCATTACGACCAGCTTTAAATGTTGTAGTGACTTCCATGCCATCTGCAACAGTGACCATAGAGCGTACATACATTTCGATTGCACGATCAAGGTCTTGAGACTTCAATTGGAGTTCCATAGGAATATTCCTTAAATTGTGAGTGGGGTTATGTGTGCTTCCACTCTAGGGTTTTCGGGATCAATCTCCGCAAAATCAAACGCTACACCAGGTAAGAACTTATAGTTATCATCTGTTAAGCGTCCATGTTCAACAATAGCATCGGATAAGAATTTATCTTGAACAGAGCATACGTTTGAAACGTCTACTTCACGTCTTGTCTTTGGATAAAGCCAATAGTGAATTCTTACTCTGTCCAGAACAGGTAGAAGTTTAATCTGATCTTCCATTACCTCTTTATATACAATCTTCGCTTTATTCAGCGTAAAGTAGTGTGCGTTGCGGTAATTATTGAGATTCAGGATGAACTTCTTCTGTTTGGTCTTAGTCGATACATCGACTGATAATGGGAGAATGAGTTTGTGCATAACGGGTTCCTTTGGTTATGAGAACCCGTTGTACACCTTATTTGTCAAAAAGGGAAGTCTGAGGTTTTTCAGATCCACCTTGAGGAGCTGAACCAGGAGCACCTGATTTACCTTCAGCACCTTTGGCTTTGTTGACAGTCTTGCCTTCGTTCTTTTCAACCCATTTCGGGTAGAATTGAGCTTCTTCAATGCCCTGTTTGTATTCAGTAACAGTGCGCTTTGTTTCAGCATGGAAGAACTTGTCGATCTCGTTGGTATCACGAGTTTCACCAGTAGGTTGATAAACACCGTTACCATCCTTTTTGGTCTTATCGACAACGACTTTTTTCACACCAGCAGTGATCGGTTTACCAATCAAGCCAGTAAGAACTTGAACGTTCTTTGGAAGCTCTTTTTTAGCTTCAAAGTCGTAGATGTTCACAGTCTTTTCTTCAGTTTCCTGAGCTGCAAGACCATGACCTGTCGCCAATTGACACATGTTATCAACCATTACGAAGCCTGGAAGACCATGTTTTTTGGTAGCATCCTGTTTGTCCGTATAGAAGTTTTCACCCTTACGGTTTGTAATCCAGAATGTTTCACGGTATTCAAAGCCATTCATGTCAATGATTGTTGTGATAGATTGTGCATCAGATGAAGCTGACTTACCTACGTAAGCAACCTTGATAACACCATCTTGTGGCCCAGATTCAAGTACACCACCTCCACCGAGGCGATCACCAGACTCTTCAAGACCTTCAGTTGTCATATTTCCGAACATATGTATATTCCTTATTAGTTCGTGTTAAGTTGTTGAATTACTTGTAGTATTCCTTCAAGTGATCCAACAGACGTTGTGCATCGTTGTCGATGTAAAGCTCTTTATTAGAGAACATTCCCATCGGACTACGAATACGCTCACCTACCGTTGCTTTGGTAAGTTTAGTTTGGAAGACGTGCTTATAGCCAATAGCTTCATCATCAGGAGTGATGTTCAGCATATCAGATTCGCATTCAGCGAGATCTTTAAGCGTTACCTTCTTGGTTGAAACAACTGTCGAAAAATAAGATTCCAAACCGTTGTTTTTCAATGCACCCTTAATGGGTACAGAGGTCTTCATTTCCATCGATTTTTCGTCGAGGTCTTGACGAGTATGTGCAAAGAAGATGACTGATTTGTCACTTCCAGCTACATGCTCTTGCATCAATACTTTGTAGAACTGAGCGTAGTTAGACCAGCCCTGCATCGTATTAGATGAGTTAATCACATACTGTGTCTCATACATGTCCATAAGGAATGTTAGAGTATCAATAACGATGGTATCAACATCGGGATTGTTTTTAGCATGTGAAAAAGCTTCATAAACCTGCAACGGATCAGTGATAGTGAAGTTCTGAAAATTGTTTTTGAATGGCAATCGCTTACCAGCCTCACAATTCAAATACATCACTTTTTCCTGATCCCGCATGTTCATCAAACTAGCGGATTTACCAGTTGCGCTCTCACCAGAGATGAGAACCAACTGATCATTGATATCAGTAGTCATGTTTGGTTCCTAACTGTAAAGTTAACCGAAAAAAGGCATCAATTAAGACACCTTTTTAGCCACGGTTTGCAAGATTGTGGATTTAAGTTCATCTAAAGGTAAACCGTTTGACAATCTTGAGTTGAAGCTGACAACCTTCTGCTCGACTTCGAGATAAGGCATACCAGCATCTACCAGAGCCAATGCAAACTTAATCATCTGATTGTTGCGGTTGCCTGTGGCAATACGTTGAGCGAACCACCGTTCCAGATTATCCAGGGACTCAAGTTCCTGCATTTCTGTTTGGTGATGTTCGTTCTTCGATGTTTTGGGTACAAATTTAAGAGGATCTAATAGTTCCCCTTCAAGGTTGTAGTGATACTTACCATTGAAGGTTTCCCATTTTTTAGATCTCTGATTTGCTGCATCATCAGACTTAAACGGTAACCACTCCATGAAATTATCCATGAATTGTTTATAGTCTGTTTGATCCAGGTTAAGCGTGTAACGCATTGGAATAATTAATCTAAATCGATTATCCTGATCCGTATGACGCTTTGTTGTATAAGTCATAAACTTATAATCCTGCATCAGATCATGCACGACATCCAAACTACATGTTTCATCGACATCAATAACAATTGTATTGAAACCGATTTCAACATTATCTTCAGCTCTATGGTTCAATCTGAAGTGGTGGTTACACCAGTGCATGTTTGGAAGCTGGGTCAACTTATGCAAGTCCTCAAAGGGTGCGAACTCACTGTTATAGTTGTAAGCAAAATGATCTGAATAACTGATCTTGATTTTATCCAAATCAGTTTCTTCCAGGGTTTCACCTGAGAAGAATTCGATCCCATCAACAAATGACTTTTTGATGACGATATGTTGCTTATAACCCCATGCTGTAGCCAACGTAATAAGCTCACTTCTTGCAGTCTGTGAAGACTTATAGAACGGTAGTGCTTCATGCAAATCAGCATGAGTAACTTCTGTTCCAGTAGATGCAATATAGCGAGCTAGTTTCACGTATGTTTTTTCACGGGTCATAAGTTTCTGGAAAGAAATTCCAGACTCTTCAACCAGTTTGATAGCAGCGTGCATGTGATCCATAGTCACTTCACTGGATTGATCAACAAATGCTAGAGCACCAGAGAGCTTCAAAGCTTTAAAGTATCGGTGTGATACTTCTGCTTTGCGGATCTCTTCATGTTCTGCATAGGTCTCTGCAACCTTTTCACACTGGATCTTATAATCGAGTAGCTCAATCGCTACTGCATCATCCATGTCCATCTTCCAGTTATACATATTGATATCTGCAAGCTGTGCAAAACGATTAGCAATGTTACCAATCGTCTGTGTATTCGTTGTTTGGGTCAATTTTTGGAAGATCTCAGCAGGTGTCAGATCATCTGACGCTCTGCTTTGAGTTCCCATACCAAAGATACAACGTCTAGCATAACCTGTTTCGAGGAAGCTATAAAATTGATCTTCAGTTTGACCACCATCCAGAAGTTTAGATGGTGTACCAAACAACAACATATTGGTTGGTGTCTTACCTTCAAGTTCTTCACCACGAAGATTTTCAGAAGTGTTCTTAGTTAGTTTTTGTTTAACCAGACCCTGGTCATAAAGCTCCAAGAACACATTCAAAACTTCAACGTTACCGACAAGATTTGAACCAATCTCATCAATCTGAAGGTTGATAGATCCGTTGTTAGCTAACAGCAGCTTCTGTCTCAATTGTTTAACCGCTGGGCCTGTACCAGAGTCAAATGTGAAAGGTAATGCACCTGCTGAAGAGAACTCTCTGTCGAGGCTTTCTTTTTCTGCTTTCTCTTCGTTACCAGAGATTGCAGCACGTTCGATAGCCAATTTCCACAAGTGTTGGTCAGCAATATCATTGAAGGTATCTTCCATGAAACGCTTACGAAAGCCTGACATGAATTCATTTTCAATAATGTTGATGGAATGACCTTTACCAAATCCAGATGTAGCCAAAACTAGAGCATAAACATTCACTGGAATATCACCACGATCTTTTGTGATGATAGTTGCTCTCATCGAAGAAGCCATTTTTGCTAGAAAATAGGCTACCTCTACCCTAAAGAAGCCACGGTCAGTGTTCTGTGTTTTATTACACAAAACATCAACCATATCTTCTACAACAGGGTGGTGTTTGATTGTATCAATATCCTTCATGGTCGTAATCATCCTTCTGAGTACATATTGGGAAAGCAGGACAATACCCACATGCTTTAACTTGACCAGGAACAGTAATAACTACACCTTTACCAGCTTTAGCTTGGTGAGTTGCAGCATCTTGTGGATTATCAAAGTTCTTTATTGATCTTCCACCAGCTTTAGCTTTCTCAACGTCAGCATAATACTTATACTTAGGTTCAGATCTCCAAAGCTCTTTATCTGTACACCTGATAATATCAGGTTCTGGTAAGTTTACATTTGCTCGAATTTCAGCAAGTTTGTTTTTAATCCATAGTTCTGTCTCAGACAGAGACATAAGTTCTACAGGAAATTCAACCAACCGAGATTGAGGATAGTTAGGGTTTTGTCTTGCCATTGACCGTTGCCAATCAGTGAACATATGCTGGATCATAGCAATATCGCTTGTCACTCTTTCAGGAGCGAGCCAACGATAAATAGACATTTGAAGACGATAATCTTCAACTTTGGATCCATTGATATATGCGTAAACTGAAGTTGTTTTGGTGTCGTTCAACTGACCATCAATAAGCTGATCGAGTTGTCCACTGACAATCACACCGTCAATTTCTTTGAAATAACGCTGTTCAAGATACACTGGAATTTCACCATCTTCAACGGTTTCTGGATTGATGCGAATAGCATCGATTACCCTTTGAGGGTAACCTAGATCTTTCATAGCTTGGTGGTAGTTTCTCCAAGCATCCTCTACTGAAGCATGAATTGCATGACCCAGTTTTGAGGGTACAAGATCTAATACATCTACGGTAGACTCCTCTTGAGGAACTCGATTACCAAGAATGAAAGATCTTGTTGACTTAAGCAGTGTGGTAGCAGAGATAAGTTCGCCTTTTGGAGCTATATCAGCTCCACTGTTGTACTCATTTCTAGCCAACCACACAGCCATAGCCATGCTAATACCAGTAACGTTAGTTAAGCTCATTTGGAGCTACCTGCGTTGGTAATACTGATTGAGTTTTGCGTGGATCATACATAAATTGTTGATCCGTCATATGTCCAAGATAATTCATCGTAAGAACGATGTAGTCGAGGATATTAGAAGCATCTACCTTGTTTTCATCAACAAGACGTTCGATAGCTGCAATACGAGCACGCTCAAGTGCAGCATAATCGACATTCTTCTTTTCTGACTTTACCATCACATTCATTTTACGTTCCATGACGGTTGAAGTACCATCTTCATTGTCACGTTTGAATGCGAACTGCACAGCAGTCAGAAAGTAGTGGTGTTTTTGAATTGACATGTTTGGTTCCTTAATTACACCATTCAGCATAATGCTCATTGGCTAGTTTACGAATTTGGTCTTCAGAAGCTTCATTTGGAAGCTCAAGTTCAGCAGA
>Ga0070746_10000012_pt1 | contig 72514 bp, 82 predicted proteins | sample VirMetDEL_Mar_21_FD_77016 | JGI IMG/M metagenome (GOLD analysis project Ga0070746, IMG submission 77016) | Aqueous microbial communities from the Delaware River and Bay under freshwater to marine salinity gradient to study organic matter... | ecosystem: Environmental > Aquatic > Marine >...
AGAGGCTGTTGGAGCTGCTGGAGTACCTGTAAATGTTGGACTTGCTAAAGGTGCTTTTGCAGCTAAACTATTTGTAACCGTTGTAGAAAAGCTTGCATCATCATTAAGAGCTGCTGCAAGTTCGTTTAATGTATTTAGTGTTGCAGGCGCGGAATCTACAAGAGCAGAAACTTGAGTATCTACATAACTTTTGTTTGCGAGTTCTATCCAGTTTCCGCCGTGTGCAAAGTATGCCGCTCCAGTTGCGTGAACGTGTGCAAACATACCATGATAAGTTGTAGCGCTAGGTAAATCAGAAAGCGCTGAATACATATTTGCGAATAAAACTTTACCTGTTGTAATAAAATCATTGCTACCAATATCAATATCTGCATTTTTATGTGCTATGGTAGTAGGTACCCCAGTTAAAGAGCTATAAGCGCCATTAAATAAAGCAGTATTTCCTGCAAGTGCAGTTGTAGCCGAAGTTCCTAGTGTAAGTGCATCAGTAATACCATACCCTGCTATAGTAGTAGGCTTACCTGTAAGAGCACTAAATGCTCCGCTAAATAAAGCGGTGTTGCCAGCAAGTGCAGTTGTAGCCGAAGTTCCTAATGTAAGTGCATCAGTAATACCATACCCTGCTATAGTAGTAGGCTTACCTGTAAGACTTGCAAAGGAGAATGTAGTATTTCCTGCAAGTGCAGTTGTAGCTGAAGTTCCTAATGTGAGAGCATCAGTAATACCATATCCAGCTATAGTTGTAGGTTTACCAGAAAGACTTGCAAAAGTAATTCCCGCCCCTCCTGCCTGTAGTGCACCTCCAGAACCGCTTAGAGTTACTTGGTTAGCGCCTGTACCAATTTTTAGTTGAGGAAGAACTATAGAAGTTGCATCTGATTCAATTGTTATACTGCCTAAGTGCAAACTACTTCCACTTAGATAAAGATCCCTAAACTTTTTACTGCTCGTACCTAAATCTCGAGTCGAATCAGCATCAGGAATAATATTTTGGGCTACAGAAGATAAATCTATAGGGTCAGCTGAAGCATCAATAAGAGTACGTATTTCAGCAGCAGTAATTCCAGAAGCCAGACTAGGAGTAGTACCATTACTTAATATGGCAGGACTTTGACCCCCTCCGGTCTTCCATGCATTATCTGTAGAGTCATAGGTATAGATAACACCTGCAACATTTACAGTATCTCCATTGCTTGGACTATTTGGAAAATTATATGCTGACATTATTTACTCCTACTTTAAAACGTAATGCTGCCATTGCCTGTGAAAGTATATACATAATATCCAGACCTACTACTAGTACTTAGACTATATGTACCTGTAATTGTATTTGCGGCATCTTGGGCAGCAATAATTACAATTCCATTGTTTCCTGCGGTTGAAACCAAACTACTATTATTCCAGATTCCCCCCTTGCCTCCATTACCTACTACACTAGCGCCCCCTCCTGTTCCATAAGAGCCCATACTCACATCATAGCCTCCTCCAGGACCGCCTCCTGCATAGTATGTTGCAACTCCAGTAATTGAAGATTGTTTTGCAGCTCCTCCATTACCTCCGGTACCTCCAGAAGCTGCACCGTCCGCACCTACACCCCCGGCTCCACCACCGCCACCGGCCCCTTGGTTAGAGTTATCATTTCCGCCGTTATTACCAAAACCTTTTCCACTATATGAAGCCTGTAATCCTAACCCTGGGCCGTCTGAAGCTCGACCAGCGCCGCCGCCGGAGCCTCCATTTAAAGCAGTTGATAAATCACTGCCAGTAAAGTTACCTACACCACCGCCACCACCGCCTCCCGTAGCAACATAAATATCAGACCCTCCAGTAGCAAAAGTACTATTACCACCTCTTGACCCAAGTGTATCCTGTGCTGTTGCAACTGCTCCTCCTGTTCCTACTGTAATATTATATGTAGTGCCCGAAGAAAATACATATGAAGCATCTTCAACATATCCACCACCACCACCAGCACCGCCAGCAGAATGATTACCTCCTCCTCCGCCTGCAACCAGTAAAATTCCTGCAGTAACATCAAAGGTTAAACCAAAATCTACAAATCGAGTTGTAGTATTTGCTCCATCAGATGCACTTAATCTAGCTTTAAAGCTTCCAGCATGTGCTTGGTTATTACTTGCTGTAAAAGTATAAACTCCAGTACTTTGATTAATAGTAGTATCCGCCGATAATTGAGTAGGCCGTACATTACTTGCAGTTTTATATGCAATTCCATATTGAATATCAAAACCTTCTGGATCTTGAGCTACCATTGTAACTGTGCTAGTACTGCCGCCGGTTAGTGTTTGCTGAGAAGTCGGAGGCTCTGTTAAAATTACTGGAGATTCATCTCCGCTATCAATTCTATCCCATGAAGAGCCCTTTCGCACATACAAAGCATCTGTATCGTTTGCGTATGCTAAGTCTCCTTCGCTAGGGCTACCAGAAAATGCAGCAAAGTTTGCGTATACAGTTACTCCTGCACCTGACCCGCTACCAGACCCGCTACCAGAAGGATTTGTTTGCACCCACTGATTTGAAGAACCATCTTGATAATATACAAAAGTTTTTAATACGCTAGGATCAAACCATAAATCACCCGCACTAGGACTAGTAGGTGCTGTTTCTGATACAGTTACAGAAGCTCCACCACTACCTGAAACATATCTTATACTTGAATAAGTTGCCATTATCGCTCCGTTAATAACCAGCCTTGGGCTGCGTTATAGTATACCAATCCAAATGCAGCTCTAGCAGTAGATACTGTTAAGTCCTGCGCCGCTCCTTGAATTTTATGTCCGTTTCTTGCTATTGTAATACTATTTGTTCCGGCATTTCCTGTGCCATCTATAATTCTTACTTCGTCGCCTAATGTTGCACTTGTAGGCAAGGTTATAGTAACTGCACTAGAAGTATCTACTATTAGATTATTTCCTGCCACTGCTGTATAAGAACTAGTTTTTTCTGTCCAGGTTGCAGCAGCTCCACTATTTGATACCCAATCATAGTCACTACCATTCCAGCTTAGTACTTCTCCAGTTGCGGCAGTACTTTTATTTAAGTGAGTATCTACAGACGCATCATTGTAACCACCTGCTGAAGATATTTCTTGTTGTACAAAAGCGGTTGTTGCTATCTGTCCAGTATTTGTTCCGCTTGATGCAGTCGGAGCACTTGGCGTACCTGTAAAACTCGGTGAATTTGTAGAAGCTGCATCTGTTATTCCATAGCCAGATATAGTAGTTGGCTTTCCTGTAAGACTACTAAATGCTCCATCAAAACCGGCTGGTTCTATAGAACTTGGATTTGTTTGCACCCACTGGTTGGAAGTTCCATCAGCATAGTATACATAAAGTATTAGCTCACTTGAATCAAACCATAAGTCTCCTGCCGCCGGACTACTTGGAGCAGAAGTAGATACGGATACATTTGCACCGGCACTAAATCCTGAAATAGCGGTTTGAACAAATGCTGTAGTAGCAAGCTGTGTTGTATTCGTACCACTTGTAGCAGTTGGACCTGCAGGAGTTCCTGTAAGAGCCGGGGAGGCCAACGGAGCAGCATCCGTAATACCATAGCCAGCAATAGTAGTGGGTCTTCCTGTGAGACTACTAAACGCCCCGTCAAAGGCATCAGTGATACCATAACCAGCAATAGTAGTTGGTTTATTGCTAAGAGCCGTAAAAGATCCACTAAATAATTCGCTATGGTTTGCTAAGCGTACCCAGCTACCTCCATGGGCAAAATATCCTGCTCCAGTAGCGTGTACATGGGCAAACATACCATGATATGTTGTAGCATTTGGAAGGTTGCTTGTATTGGCAAACATATTTGCAAAATATGCTTTTCCAGTTGTAATAAAATCATTACTACCAATATCTGCATCTGCACCTGTTGTAAGTGCGTCTGTAATACCATATCCTGCTACAGTTGTAGGTTTACCACTAATATTGGCAAAAGTTACTGTAGAGGGAGGAGTATAGCTAAATACTCCGGTTGAATTATTATAAGACAATGCTCCTGTTCCGGAAGCAGAGTTTTGTGTTACACTTAAATCTGTAAGTGCAATTTTACTTGCAATCGCACCTGTTACAAATGCTGCTGTTGCGATTTGAGTTGTATTTGATCCCGCTGAAGCGGTAGGAGCTGTTGGAGTTCCTGTAAGAACAGGAGAAGCTAAAGGTGCTTTTGTTGCTAAGGTATTTGTTAATGTTGTAGAAAAGTTTGCATCGTCCCCAAGAGCAGCAGCTAATTCATTTAAAGTATCTAAAGCTCCTGGAGCTGAGTCTATTACTGCATCAACTTTTGATTGAATATGACTTTCTTGTACTTGCCATTCAGGTTTCCCAGAAACTGTTATTGTCATATGGGAAACATTTGAATTACTTATACCGCCGGAGTAGTATGTAAAACTTTTTACTTTCTTATCTAAAGCATTTCCAGAAGCTCTAGTTATACTTGTAGTATTTGCAGTCGCAGTAGTATTATCGTGATATGTTAAAGTGCCTAAAGTAGGCTGATTACTGCCTGTAGAGGAAAAAGCTTCTAGAAATACAGGAATACTGAATGTTATACTTCCAAAAGGAGTACCCGCAGATAGTTCTAATCTTGTATCTGTTGCTCCTGCGGCAGGAATAGTTACACTTGCTGAAGAAGACGAAACTAAACTACTATCCAGAGGAACTATTGAAGAACCTGGTGTAGCTTTATAAAATGCTCCTGCATTAGTATCAAGCCATACTTCATCTAATGCCAGTATTGTAGGAGCAGTTTCTTGAAAGTACAATTTTGCAGTTGCATCTATTTCTGCATACGGAGTAAGCGCCGTATTTACAAATGCGGTTGTAGCAATTTGAGTAGTGTTTGTACCATTTGTCGCAGTAGGAGCTGTTGGAGTTCCTGTAAGAGCCGGGGAGGCCAACGGAGCAGCATCTGTAATTGCATACCCAGCAAGAGTAGTTGGTTTACCTGTTAAAGAGCTAAATGCACCATCAAAAGCATCAGTAATTCCGTAGCCTGCTATAGTAGTTGGTTTACCTGTTAAAGAGCTAAATGCACCGTCAAAAGCATCAGTGATACCATAACCCGAAATAGTCGTTGGCTTACCTGTTAAAGAACTAAATGCTCCATCAAAAGCATCAGTAATACCATAACCAGCAAGAGTGGTTGGTCGATTTTGGATTATTCCAAAAGTAACAGAAGTTAGAGCATCAGTAATACCATATCCTGCTACAGTTGTTGGCTTGCCTGTTACTTGAGCAAAAGATACCCCAGTAAGTGCATCAGTAATACCATATCCTGCTACAGTTGTGGGCTTACCAGATAAGCTGTTAAAAGCTCCATCAAATGCGTCAGTAATACCATATCCAGCTATAGTGGTTGGAGTAGACGTTAGGTCAGAAAAAGCTTTTTCATACACAATATAGTCTAGATTTTGCCAACTATTTGTGCCGTCTCCAACTTTTATCTTTTTAGTATCTGTTTCTAAGCCGAGCTCGCCCGCATTAAGAACAGTATTTGCAGTAGTCCATGCAGAGGCAGTGTCTCGTCTTAATTGTATTCTTGCTATTGCCACTATGCACTGCCCCCGTCTAGTATTATCTGGATAGAAGTTGCCGCTGTTGTAGCTGTACCTCCATCCACTATAAAGTCTATTCCTGCACCCCCGCCTCCGCCTACTAGTCCATTTTCAAATCTTGATGTAGTAGAATTATATACGATCCCATGTCCATTTAAAGGATTATTTATAACAACATCTGATAATGTATTTAATGGGGTAGCTGCAATTTTATTTGCAACATATGCGGTTGTTGCAATTTGTGTACTTTCTTCGCTTGTACCTGCCGTTGTAGCAGTGGGTGTTCCTGTAAGATTTGCGTTGTGCTGACTTGGAGCAGTTGCTGCAATTTTACTTGTTACATATGCTGTTGTAGCAATTTGTGTGGAAGGGTTATCGCCTACTCCTGCAGTAGGTGCTGTTGGAGTACCTGTTAACGCAGGACTTGCTTTTTCAGCAAAAATTCCTAAATTTGGAGGAGTAAAAGAAAACACTCCTGTTGCAGCATTATAGCTCAATCCACCATTAGAACTAGCTGCTAGTGTAGAAATAGAAAAATCTGACAAACTTACTTTATCTTGATTTAGTACATATGGATCAATTGGTGTACTAAATAAAAATAACTCTGTTGTACTTGTTGCTATTCCTACCTTTTTTGTTGTACTTGAGGCTGTTTCTGTTAAAACTCCGCCAGTAGTTATATGATAAACAGCATTTGCAGTTAAATTACTAAAACCTGTTACAGGGCCATGTACAATTACAAATCCACTACCATTCGATTCGATTCGGGCTTCTGTAAATCCTATAAAAGAGTTTAAATTTCCGCTTACTACATCTACTAGTTCGCCATTTGAATCTAAACATACTGGAGTTCTTGCAGATATTACTGTACCGGCTGAAGCAAAAGTACCTCTTAATTTATTATATCCTGTAGCTTTTGAGATTTTCTCATCTAGTACAGTCGAAAAAATTCCACTAGAGATAACATTTTCTGCATCTCCAATCGAAGTACCGTCTGGAAGATTTACGCCTCCATTTGTATTACCAGAAATAGAATCATCCCCAATAAACAGAGTATTGATTGCGAGCCTACCAGTATTTGCAAATATTGTTCCAAAAGGCTGTGTAGCGCTTCCTATATTTTGTTGATCTGTTTTTGGAAGAATGTCTCCCTTTATATAAATATCGTTAAATTCTTTTCCAGAGGCTCCTAAATCAAGAAGTACACTTCCACTTGTAGGAACAATACTAACTGAAGTATTTTGTAATTCCGTTCTAATTTTTTGCGCCGTGTACAGCGTTGTTGCAATTTTTGTACTTTCATCCGTCAAAATTGGATTTGTTGTCATTGACGGAGACCCTGTAAAAATAGGGCTATTTGAAGGTGCTACAGTATTTCTACTAAGTATTGATTTCGAACTCTGTGCAGGTAGATCTGGAAAATGATCAAAACTTGCAGGAATATTTCCGTTAGTTGTAAAAGAAGGCCCCGCTTTCGGGGCTAAAGTATTAATTGCAGCAATTAAGTTTGTTTTTGTCGAAGTTGTCAGTGCTGCAAGACTTGTACTTTCATTTGCGCCAGGAGCCGCTGTTCCTCCCAGTTGCTTTTCTAGTGTAAATACACGAGAAACAGCTGCATTTAAGTTAATTGATGTATTTTTATGTATTCTTTGAAACTCAAACTCAGAGTCTAATATTGCTTGCTTTAAGTTTACAATATTACTATCAACTTCTTCAATGCTTAAAAGCTGATGTGATAATTTAGAGGAAACATCAGTAAGGTTTGTTGCTCCAAAAGTGTATTGCTGAAGTTTATTTTTAGTAACTACAGTTGTATTTTCACCAATAGCACTTTCCCACAGGCCGATACTAGAATTATAATTCCAAGTAATACCGAACTCAGTGTGAGCCTGTCCGTTGGACGGGCCTGCAGGAAAGGTAGGTGAACTCATTTACGGTCTCTTATGAAACGCTGTTATCCGTAAGCTGAACAGACCAAGTAATCTGAAGGGTATCCGATACAGCTTTATTGATAGGATCAAAAGTAGTACGGCAAAGCATTGTTTGTGTAATCGGACCTTGAGTAAAGCCTCGAGCATTTGCAATAACTTTTTCGTTACCTCCAGTTAATACGTCTTTGATTTCTTGATGCTCAACATTTTTTCCAATAGCTAAAGGAACTGTTTGATTAGCACCTGTAATCGCAGTATTTTGATTAGCATCTCTAGCATCTTGATTTGCTTTATTTGCAGGAGAGCTTCCAACCGTACGATTGAAAATATCAAAAATACCTACATCTTTCTTGTGATTATTAAAGATACCGGCTTCTGTAATCGGATAAACTCCATCTTGAGGGGAGTTTATATGCGTATACGCAGCACCTCCTGTAGAATTAGCCATGCCTTCCTCAGTAAGAGGCAGGTAGTCTGTTTCAAGACGAGGATTGTGCTCTTTAAAAGTTCCAATATAAACAATTCTTTTGCCTACTTTCTTAGTTCCTGCTTGAGCATTTGCAGTATAAACATCATTTGAACTATAGTTAAGTAGATTAGCAGTTGGAATAGTATAATTTACAGCACTACCAACTTTTTGCAATCCACCAACTACACCGTAGTTATTCTCATTTTTTGGGTAACCTTCGGCTTGAGTTCCTGCATCTTCTACAATACTGCCACCAAGTTCAGAACCTTGGAAAATACCATCTACAGAAGTACCGAATTGCTCAAATACAGTTCCTAAAAGGAAATTATCTTCTCCCTCTGCACGACCAGAAGGCTTATTCTCTGCAGTTCCCAAAAAGGGAAAACCTGCCCGAGTTGTTCCTGTAATTGGAACAGAATATCCTGTTAGAGTTGGAGTCTCTTGTCCCGCAGTATCAGTATAAGACGCAGCATTTGGAAAACTTGCTGCACTACTATCTGTATTGAACAGTCGAGGCCTTTCAATTTGACGCTCATAAAAAGCTCCGATTCGACCCCTTTGAATACCCAGAAGACTTATATCATTTTCAAACGGAGCAGAGCCGCCGTTTGCTACAAGGAATGGGCCTCTACTAGATGATGCTGTAGCTGAAAATATACCTGCGCTTCCTCCGGTGATTCCATCAGGTTTACCATTTGCAGTTTTATCTCCGCCAAAATCCATATGAACTCGCGTAGAGTCAAAAGTAGGATGCATTAATGCAGCAGTATTTAATCCAAGATCTGTTCTTTCTTCTGACTTATTTTTTAGGCGTCCAACATACTCTACATCTAAGAATAGAGTACCAGATGCACCAGCAGCGATTTGAGCAGCAATTGCAGTATTATTTTTAACAAGAGTTGCAGGATTAGTGCCTTTTGCATTACCAAGCACGGCATCCAGCTTAATTGTAACCGCACCTGATAAAGTATTTCCATTTGCATCTTTACCACTAATAATTTCTTTTATGGTAAGCATACTGTCCGTTGGCTCTACTAGAGTGCCTCCTGCTGAGGTTCTTAATCCAACTACTCGAAGAGCATCTCCACCACGAAGAGTTCTAAAAGTTTTAATTTGATTGCTATTTGCACTTGTGCTATTAATAACAAAATAGCCTATACCGCCTACTTCTTGATAAACGGCGCCTCCTCCTGTAATAGCTGTTAAGTTAAGATCTTGTTCAATAGCATAATCTGTAGCAAGACTAGAATCTTTCATAAGCTGAACTCGACGGCCTCGCTCATTTTGCAGCATTCTATCAAAAGTTGCTGCTTCAGATGCTTTTTTCAGATCAAGAGTGCCAAAAGTTCTATCTTCATATAGATTTTGAACACTGTTGCTATCTCGAGTAGATGTAGTGGTATGAGTACCATTCTGACCTGCAGCACCCACTCCGATGCCCATATGACTCATCATGCGTGGCATAATATGAGCTCCCGCCTTATCTTGATTATCATCAATCATGCGGCCAATCATATGTGCAATACCATAATCAGTTACTTTATTGCGAATTGTTTTATGTTGCTTCACCTTGCCGTCCTTATCTCGAAGAACGAGGTTTACAACCCCCTTTAATCGACAATCGTCTTTATACATTTAATTTCTCCTTAGAATTGGCTTGCTAAGCCAGGCGCACCTGGCGCAGCAGGTGAATCAGAAACATATGCTTCTAAATAGTATGGGCCGCTCAGATACTCTTTGTCCCTGTTCCAAGCGGACCCTTTCATACTCGTAGATGCTGTATCCACGTGTAATTCTTTCATAAATTTGTTTAGATTCTGAACATTTATATCTATATCAGTATCTAAACGGTTAACTAATCCTTTTCGCACTGTTAGTGCTGCTATAGTGCTGTTTTCTAATAAACCGTCTTTTATTCCTTTAGCAAGAATAATTGATTGACTTGCTTCAGCACTGTTTGTAATATCGTTTCTAGCAAAGAATTTTCGTATTCTTTCTATAAAACTAACATCTACAACTAAATTTTTGTTTGAGTGAGCAGTAGAACTTTCTTCTGTTTGTGCATTATCGAAAGTAATACCTTCACTTAAAACTCTATGCAATTCTTCATAATTTTTTGTGCTAACAGAGTTTTTCAGGTCTGCAAAAGTTTTTTTCCGTACAGTAGATTTTGTGTCTATAAACTGAAATAATTTTCTTCCAAATTTATAGAAATGTATTTCACTAATTGCTTTTATTGTATCCCTTAAAAGCTCGTCCGGAACTCTACTTTTAGATACTATAAGCTCATTTAGTTGACTTTCAGATTCTAATACTTTACTAAACAAATTTCGGTTAAATACTTCTGAAGCTATAAAGTCTTTTGGATCTGCAATTCTTCTTAAATCTATATCAAAAGAAGTTTCTACTATATTTTTAAAAATTTCTTGTGACTTACCTACATAAATTGCTTCATTAGATACATTTGCTTTAGTAGTAAGATTCCTTTTTGGACTAAAACTAAGTAAATTTTTAAGTAATACCTCATCAATTTCGGGTAAAATTACTTTTAACTGGGTAAACATATTTGTTTTTAATGTTTGTTCAAATATATCTGCCTTTGCAGCTATAGTTTCATCTAAAATACCTACTTTATTTGATTTTATTAAAGAAACTATAAAGTCTCTAAAACTTTCTAAAACAACGTCTTCTTTAAGATTTTTATCTAATTTTTTACGTTGCTCTAAATTAAGCTGTATTAGTTCTTCTGCTATTCTTGCTCGAGCTACTAAATCTGTATCTGTTATTAATACTTTATAAAAGTTAAAGCCTTTAAAAGTCTTAAAGAATCTATCCATCGAAGTTTCAGCTAGATTACTATTGTGGACTCCTTTAAATACATCTCGCCCATCAAAATCTTCTATGCCTATTGACTCTTCTGCTACCCTTGCTTTAGGAGTTAGTGCTGATTCTTTTGTAAATAATCTTTCATTAAAGCCTTTGCCAATTAAAAAAGCAGGATCAAACTCTTCTACGAATGCCTCATCTAGCTTTCCTAATCCTCGAAAGAATCTAATATCTGTTGCATTTGCTTTAACTTTATCTCGTTCAATTCTAGCTCTTGCAGGAATTACTAATTGTCTTGTATGTATTCTTTCTCTAAACGCTTTTGTTCTATTAAGTATTTCTACAAATATTTCTGTTTGTGCAGAACTTAATGTTCCGCCCTTCCCGGGCTTTTGAGTATTACTATCCTGTAAAGTTAGTGTATCTCGTATTAAATTGTGCTTTCCGCTAAATAAATTAGTATTATTTACATGTACAAGCTGTTTAAACTCGCGTCTTACTTGTAAAAAGGTTTCTATTTCTTCTATTACTTCTACATCAAAATCAAAAGATCGTCGAGTAAATAATTGTAATAAAGTTTTTATACTTGCAGCATTTAAAAACTCTTTATCTAAAGTTAAATCTTGGAGTACATCAGCTACAGATACATTCTGAAAATTTAGTACTTGTTTTGCGTAAAGAGTTTCTGCTTCTGCATTTATAAGTATTCGGTCTCGCATTCCTTGGAAACCGCGTTTTAATTCTGTTACTACTTCATCAATAGTAGTTAATAATTCTACCGGATTTTCTTTTGAGATCCTAAGTATTTGTGAAAGGTCTATTACATCTAATTCTTCTGTAGGTATAATCTCTTGACGAGTCACAAACATATCCAAACGTAAATCTAAAAAATTTGGAGTATCTGAATCAAACGAAAAAAGTACTGGCTGATCTGGACTTAAAACATCTTGTACCAAAGGCTCAGCATTTCTTTCTGCAGAATTTAGTCTAGGAGCATTATCTATTGCTTCTGCTATTTCTGGGTCTGATAATAATTTTGCAATTGAAAATTTTAATTTAAAATCAGACATTTATTTAAGTTGTGCCTACCACCGTTACTGTTGCAAGTAGAGGAGTGTCTGAGGACTTTTTAAAAAATACTGGGACACTAATACTACTAGTATTAAGGATAGGGCCGTTTGTATAATATTTGCCACGTTCAGGAACATTAAATAGCTTAACAGGCTCTCTATATACTAAACTTTTTTTCATTTTAGAAATCTTCTCGAACTTTAAAGTCTATTAGCTCAAATACACTCATAGTAGTATTATCTGTCAGAGTAAATGTAATTTCTCCCTCATAAAATCCCTCCACTGTATTATTATCAGTCAAGAAAGAAGACAAAGGAAATACTAATGTTCCTGTAGCAAGATTAGATGCAGCTGCATTAAGGGAAATCGTTGAGATTACTACTGTAGTTCCTTTTTTACGTATCTTTAAGATACAGTTACTCGTCCCTACAAAAGCTCCTCCAGTATCTGAGCGAGTCACAGTTGCTCTAAGGTTTGGGCCTGTATCGCCTTTTACTACTTGAATTATATCCATTGAGGTTTAACTTACTCACGAGGAGGCTTTTATATTTAATTAAAAATGATTATAACAATACAGACATAAAATGTCAAGATTTATTTTTGGGGGGTATGATTACCAAGGTAAAACTGCAGGTACAGTAGCAGTTCTTATTTCGGCTAACTCAGCTTCTACTATCATTTCTACATGGGCTTTAGGATCCGCATTTGGGAAATTGTCATATGCGTCTATAGTAGGGTACCCCAAGTCGTCAAGTTCTATTGTCTGGTGTTCCTCGGCGTTAGAATCCGAATCCACGTTATGCGCCCATCCTAATACTATTTCTTCGGTTAAACTTTCATAAGGAATAAAATTTGCTGAAGTAGGATCGGGCTCAAAAGTTAGTACATAAGCAAAATCTGCTACCTGATCTACTCCATGTATAGTTTCTGCTTTAGAGCAGTAAATATGAGCACTATAAACTCCACCCTCAGAATCTTTTAGCATTCCTGTTACTTTCCAATTAAAAGACATATTTTCTCTCCTTATACTGAATAGCCAAAAGTTCCCCCTACAAAACGCACGGCTAATGAAATACTACTGCCGCCAGCTGCATTAGTGCTAGTATGAACACTATTAGTTGTATGATGTACAATAGTCGTTTTTGCAGTTAATTCAACTGGAGACGTATGAACTCTTTTTGGCAGTCTAAAGTTTATGGGCATTACACAAACTCCAGGCCCAGAAGCTTTATAAATACCTCCTATTCTGGCTCGCATAGAGACCTGTGCTATGCTAGGAGTGCCAGATAAACTAGTGTTATAGATACTAGGCCAATTTTCCCAAATCATGTAACTAGGACTAAAAGTACCTTTAAGATTGGCTCTATTGTTTGAACTAAGACTATTATTACTATAAAAGTAGACTCGAGTACGCTCCGAACTATTACTGCCTAGAGCCCCTGTAGGATAATACTCCAAACCAACTATAGGAGAGTAGCCTCCTGTACCTCCATGTTTATAAAGTAAGCCCCCAATATTTAGTTCATCCATTTTATCTCCATTTATCTCTAAATACTTAAGCGCGGAACCAGCGAAAGGGGACACTGGAGTATTTGAAACGAAAGTATAACCATTAAAGTTTTGTCTGTACATAGTACCTGATGCTGCTCCCGATACTGTTCCTGATTTTAAGAAAATTTCAGTATATGCACGAATAATATATTGACTACTGCTTTCTAAAACTACGTGCATATTTCCAAAAAGCGATCTCGCAACATTTGCAGAAACTCCATTCAGAGTTACACCATTATCTTTAGGGGCTGGTACGGTAAAGTGAAAAATACTAGTACTAGCTTGAGTAAAATTACCTGCAATACCTGCTTGTTGATCTCCAAAAGAAAGCGTATAAGTTTCAGTAACATCACCCGAGAAGTTTCCAGCTCGAATTGAACCTGCGCTTATATTTCCTCCATCAATTATTGTTTGAGTGACTCCGGAGGTACCATTTACTTCATTTGCTGTAAGTGGGTCAATAGTAACACTACCATCAGTTAATTGAGTTCCTGAGCTAAAAGTAACTACTCCAGTGAAATTAGTATGTTTAACAACAGTTGAGTAACTTACGCCTATTGAAGTAGCTCCTGAGGAACTTTCTGTTCCATAATATCGAACAGTCCATACTGTTTCTAGTGCGGCTGCATTTGTTGTTTGAGGTGAATTTTGCCATACATTATCTAGAGGTGTTGTTCCAGTATTAATATCTGGAGGACTTACAGGAAAAGTAGCACTTACAATTCCTGTTGAAAAAGTATATGTATTACCATTAGGAGCGGATGGAGCGATGGCATGATTAGGTCCTGTTTTTCTATAGTACAGGTATCCTTGAATAGTTCTTGGGCCCGAAGCCCCTTGCTCTTGTTCCAAAATAGGTACTGTTTCGGTATCTATAACAACACTGTTTTTGATTAGCTCAAATTTAATTGAACTAGCAGAACCATAATTAGCAGACGAGGTAAGAGTCATATTACCATTACTGCTAGTGGCATGGGCGCTGGTCGCTGAATTTAGATACGCCTTTATAATTACTTCGTTTGCAGGCAAAGGTGACTGTGTTACAGTAGTTCCTGCTGTTTTAATTGTTGAAACATTTAGAGTAGTAAAATCAAAAGTTGCAGAACCAGTAGCGGGTATTGTCTTTTTGATTACTGAAGGAACTATATTCAAACTATATACGACTGCATCGTCTCCATCTGTTTTCACTGCATATCGTGCCGCAGCCCCAAAAGTAACGGTTGGGGTGCCTCTAGGGGTGCCTGTAGCTAATCCTACAGCCACGTATATTTGGTCGCCATCGTTTACTAGACTTGGAGGATCCTTGTTCCAGCTAGCGTCATTAATAGTAAGAGTACTGGTTCTAAAGTTATATGTTGATGACGTAGGAGGAGTTGGTATATTGTTTCCAGTAATAACATTAGAGTAAACATAAACTTCTGCTACTGAATCACCATCAACTCTATAGGGAGTACTCCAGACAAAATTAGTTGCTCCTGAAGCTTTTGTACCTCTCGAAGCATATAAAGGGTCTCCTTGGTCTGCAGGAGGATTATCATACCATCCAATACTATTATTAGGACTAGCAGAGTTTGCAGGTGTGCCCGGTGGAGGGTTTGCTGCAGAGAATCTACCAAATATAATGTTTACAGACTCTCCCTCGGCTCCCGACGCTCCCGCATTAATTTTAGTTATAGTAAATGTTTTAGTTAAAGTAGTGCCTAGATAGCTAGCACTAATAGTAACTGTTGCTTCTGTTAGTGCTGCGGACATGGAAGTGATCTGAAGAATTTTTGTAGTACCATTCCAGCTAAATCCTAGTCCTGAATTACTTGCCACAGGAGTAGCAAAAGTCCAATTATTTGTTACATTTGTTGCACCTTCATAAATAGCAACAGCAGTGTTTGCACCAGGAAAATTACTATTAACAACATTTCCAAATCTATCTGCTGTAACACTGTGATTTTCATTTGTTAAATCCATTCGCGGAGTACCAGGGCCATCTGGACCTACAGCGCCGTCCTCTCGCCTAGCTACAATTACTGGAGGTGACCAAGCTGCATCTTGAGGAGAAAGACCATCTGTTGTAAAGACTCTTTCTACCATAAAGATTACATCTAGATTTTGAGTAAGATCTTGCTGTGTTGTTGACCATCCCGAAATACCATTTGTAGGATTTGCAAATGTTTGCTGAGCAGGATTTGTAATACCTGTTATAACATTGACATTATTTAATTTTTTAAATAGTTTTACTGTTTTTTGAGTTTGTGGCTGTTGAACGGCCACCAATGTAAGTGTTTCTTCTATTTTTGTGCCACCAGCCGCACCTTCCTGAATTTCAACCTTTATGTCTTTTACACCGGTAAAGATAGTTGATGGCACAGTTATATTAAAAGTTTTTTGAGAACCACTTGCAGGGGCAGTAAACGAGGGTTCTGCTGCCCCGTCAAATGTAAACTTAAACCTTGGATCTAAAAAGTTAAAAGCTGTTGCAGTATATGTAAAAGTACTTCCAGACAACAGATCCCCTGCAGCATCATAGTTTGCTGTTTGAGGCCCAAAAAAGTCTACACTATAAGATCTATTATCTAGAGCGGTAGCACTAACTCCAGGTTCATTTCTTCCGGGATGAAAACCTGAAAATTGTTTTACTCCGGCTGCTCCCTTATTAGAAGGCAGCCTATATCGAATCCAGTAATAATATGTAAGATCAGGATCAAGATTTGCATCATCCGTCGTAGTATTTACAGAAGATGTTTTATGTGCTTTTTCTACATCATTTTCTGTGCCAAAAGTAGGAAAAGAAGTACTAAAACTAGAATTACTACTTCTCCAAACTTCTACTATGTGAGTTTCTTGACTAAAGTTAACTACATTATTCCAATTGAGACGTATTCCATCAGTAGTTCCTACTGCAGTAAGTCCAGTTGGGGTAATAGGGTTAACCACGGGGAATCCTGGACCTTCTGGATAAATAGATTCTACTAGATCAGAAGGAAGAGCTTCAAGTACATAGGCATCGTCATTATGTTCAATAACTGTAAAATCTACTAATAAGTCGTCTCTGGGGCTCATTGATTGTATGCGAAAGAGTTTACTTGCCCAGTTGAATCTTTCGTAAGTAATAGCTATAATATTACCCGGAAGCAGCACATAAGTTTCGGGAGAGCCGGTAAAAGTAGCAGTAAGGCCAGAACGAGATTCATCAAGCATTTGCTTGATGTTCATTCGATTGTTAAAGTAATTTGTAATTCCTGGGGCTTTATACTGCCCTTGACGAGAAATTCCTTTATCTTGTTTTTTGTAGTCTGAATTATAGTATGTTATATTTTTAGAGTTAAATCCATTTTGTGGATCAATATAGCCAGTAGTAACAGAATTATATGTTTTACTGAGTCCCTTATCAGTTATTTTTATATCACCAATAATTCTATCCGTAGTTATTTGTTCAAGAGAACTAATAGTAGTGGGCGCTTTAGTTTTTAAATCTAGCTCGTATTTTCCATTGGAATATCGAAGAATTCCATTAAATTGGGTAAGCATCTGATTTACATTATCAAAGAGAGGAGCACTCGTATCAAGAGTTTGATTCAGTTGATGGCGCGTAGCGTGTCGCTGAGTTCTTTCTTCCCAGCCTAAATATTTCCAGTATCTTACGTCACAAGAATCATACAAATCATAGCCAGAAGCAATTCTACCATCCCCAACCAATTTTTTGACAATAGGATTTCCCGTACCTCCTGAGTGCACCTCAGTATCTAGATGCAGTTCCGTATCGCTATTTGTATTTGATGCGCCACTTACTTTTGTAAGATAAACCACCCCTCCTGTGGCACCTCCGCCCGTATATCCAGCACTTATGGTAGCTTGAGGTAGCGGAGTGGTTGGCTGTGATATGGTTTTAGGATAAGGATCGTTGATGGTTCCGGGATCTACAATAAGGGCTTTTCCCTCTACTGTCCATACAATCTCTCCCCGGTGATACTTAGTGTAACTATACCACTTTCTTCCAAGTTTTCCAATTACATCTTTAAAAGTATACTGTTTATAACTTCTAGTTACTGTAGTTGTCGTATTTGTAGTTGGATTGTACTCTGCAACATCATATTGTATTGTATCGGATATTTCTTCAAGAGTACCTCTAAAAAATACTTTACTACTTGTTTCAGGGAATCTATACTCGTATACATCTCCCACACTTATATGTGTAGGAGGTCGTATATGAGAACCAAGAACTGTTACGCGAGACTGCTGATCGCATGCTCGTGCAGTTTCTCGAAAAGACTCAATATTTAAAAGATCATCGGAGAGTCCTTTACCATATGTAGTGCTTCTTAAGTAGTCTAATAACTGTAACGCAGGGTTAATTGAAACTCTACGATCAGACTTATTGGGAACACCACTGCCTTCATAACTTTTTCCTCCATAGGAATATTTTGAGGATCCTCCATGGTCTGTAGTATTTAAATGTTCCGTAAGTACTAATAAGTTAGCATTTCTAAGTGCAATATTAAGGTTTGTGCCACTTACTGCAGTTTCAGTATCACTGGGGTATGCAAGCCCTACTGTTTTATCTTCGACATTGTCTTTCTTAAAGGTAATAGTAGTTCCATCTAGTGTATCTGCATGGGTAGTATCTATATCTGGAGCTGTTGAGTCTTGAACCAGAACTTGAAAAAACTGTAAAGTTGCAGTAACATTGGATGAATGTATTTTTGTATCTACATTTTCTTGCTGAACGGGGTTTGCAGGGTCAGTATTATCGATTTGCCCCGCTCCTGGAGCATCTGTATTTACAGCATCAAATAGTTCGTCTAGTTGAGTATTAAACCCATTAAGTATTATTTTATCAGTGCTTACGTCATAAGCAGCGGCAAGTCCTGGCCAGCCACTCACAGTTGTAAAAGGACTTACTTTTACAGTTGTTCCGTCTTGCAAAACTCCATTTACAACGGTACCACCTTTATGCTCTCGCTTTATCTGTAAGTCAATTGCTTGTGCAGCAGATGGCGTACCTTTTATTGCTTTTATAAGATTTCTTGCTAATGCGGGGGCAGCAGCTATATTTAGTGAAGGATCTCCAGAAAAATCGATTTCATATACGTATGAGTCACCTGTTGGAAGAGAGTTCCCCACTGCAGCAAAATCAGCTTGTGTAAGCGGATTGCCGCTCCCCAAAGAGGCGGTGATTGCCGCTGCTTGAGCCGCCGTTATCCCGTCTTTAAAAAGCGTAACTAAAGCTTCTGGAACATTTGTACCAAAAACATTTACCATGGCGCCCGTATCAATTCCAAATTCATTTGAAAACAGAGTATGGTCTATCTGTTTTCCACGAGTAACTGTTCGTTTTATAGAAATAGGAAAAGGTGCAAGAGGGTTGGGATCTTGCTGATGAATATATCCTTCACTAGTATATTCGACATTTGAAACATTAATGTCGCTTCCTCCGCCAAAAGTTTCCGAAGTACAGGTAAAGAAGTGTTGATTGGGATTATTTGCGTGTCTAACTTTAAATCTTTTTATTCCATCATTAATAAGTTGCTCATCTAAAAATGTTTGCTCTAATAAATGAGTTCCTGAAGTTATGGTTGTTGCAGCTATTGGTAAAATTACTGCAGGAGATGCTAGTGCTTTTTCTTTTGTTTCTGCGAGATGAATTTGATTTACACCAATGCCTAATCCTGGCGACTGACCCGCTGCTACAACAAAATATTCTTTACCATTTATTAACGGACTAATTGGACTGTTATCAGTATTTATGTATGTAACCTTATCTCCTGTTTCTAATCCTAAGGCACCCATTCCTCCTGTCATAATTAAGGAGCTTGCGCCTCGAGCCTCGCTTATAGTTAGATTATCTACCTTAAATCGAAACCTATAATCATACTCTGCATCCATGTCCACAAAGAACCACTTATCAATAATAGTGGATCTATACTGTAATCCCGGTCTATAATGGGGCTCAATATCTACCTTGTCAGCTAAATCAAAGTTATCAAAATGCTGGGCACTATTAGGATCGTCTACCAGATTATTTCTGTAAGTTCCATCATAATTAAAACAATTTACAAATTTTCCTTTTACAACATAACTTATATCAGGAAGTTGTGCATCTGTGTCGCTAACTTTATCTTCAAGTACTACATAGGCAGTATCCAGCAATCTATGAGACTGTCCCCAGTATGTTCCCGGATCTAGCCCCAGTTTTATATATTGTTGTTGCCCTAAAAACAGAGGAGATCCGCTACCTTCTCCGGCAGCCTTATTCATTAAAATTTTATTTGCTTCTTGGTCATCTTTTCCGGAATGAAACGTTAATTTCAAATTTTTAGCTTGGGGCAAAGGTCCTAAGCTTTTTTCATGTAAAACTCCTCTTTGATCTTGTTTTTGTGAGAAATACCCCCCTATTTGATTTCCACTCGAATCAAACACAGCTGGGTCCGCTGGATTTATTGTACTTCCATCAGGTAAAACCATTGTGACCTGTATACCCAGACCTGAGGGATCTGCTCCACCACTTATTATAAAAGTACCGTACTGTGTATGCGATATTTGGCCTGCCGCTTGTGAAGAAATTATATTAAAAAAGTCCCCTCCTGCTACATCTCCTTTTTCCATCGAACCGAAACAAGCAACTCCTTTTACATTGTCATCGTTTGAAACCGTCCCAGGATCGTCCATTCTCCGTACACTTCTATCTGCTTCATCTTTACAAACTAGGCTTTCATCATCTACAAATACATCAAATAATCCTGAAATAGGTCCTTCACATAGAACATTTGCAGAATACATAGTTGTAAATCCACCGTCAAATTGAGCTGTACTTGAACCCGTCTGGTTTGGAGTAACATCGGGAGTAATTATTATATCTGCGAATGCAGGAAAAGAGTCAATTTTTTGTACCCCATAGACAACGGGAATATGCTTCGCTTCTAGGTTAAGTCTTAAATCAAGTTGTCTTTCAACTTCAAAATATTCTGTTGAGTATTTTCTACCCCCCATCATACCTGCAAGGCCGCCTCTTCTACGAGATTTCAATCTAGAGTCAGTACCTGTGTATTTTGCTAAAACATTTAGTGATTTATCAGCATGCTCGAATCCAAAATCACTAGCATATTGAGGTTTTAAAGCTGTATTTTCTAAAGAGTATCCTGCTGAGTCTAATCCTCTATGAAATTCATCCGAAGTTAATCGTCCTTGTACTCTTACAAAGTCCCCCCAATGGCTAGTTAAAGACCAAGTAATCGTAGGCTGTCCTGAAATTTTTTCATTGAGAGTACCTTGAGCAATAACCCCTTTAAAATAAAGAAAAGGACTCCCAATTATAACTCCAGTATCGGGATGTGCAAAAACTCTATAAATTTCTACGCTTCTATTCACATAGCTTTCATAGCTTAAAGAGCCTATGTTTTTTGCGGTAAGAGTAGTTACTTCCGGATTAACATAATCTATGTTACATTCCAGTGGAGTAGTAAATGCTACAATTCCTTCTTTTTCTAAACTTGTAACATGAATTGATTTTCCATCATTGCTAATTCTATCAATTTGGACTGTAAGTACAGTTGGTGCTGCTCCCGTAAAATTTGTATTTTTAGGGAATGCAAGTGGATTTCCGATAAAATCTAGACTTGTTCGAGTTAGGCTTATAGTATCTCCTACATAAAAGCCTGCCGAAAAAAGATCAAAGTCTAAAGTAAGTAATCCTGCAGCGCCATTTCCATTTCCGTTAGCTGCGGGCAAAGTACTAGGAATATTTGTCGCTATTTCAGCTTGTGCAACAGCAGTTGCTCCTAGTTTAACGGCAGAAAGAGTTAAGCTCATTTTAGTGGCTCTTGCTTCTATTGCCTCTTGCACTTTTCCTATTTTTACAATTCCGCCTGCCTTATAACCATTGGTAGAGCCATCTCCATCTTCATCAAAGTCTACATCATAAGGAGCATCCGTAAGATAAGTAAAATCAGTCCTTCGAGTAGCTTTTTGCAGACTTGAAGGTTTTTCAAATTTTACCAAATGATAGGTTAAAAGAGGCACTCGATTCTGTAGCGCCGTTATAATATCATCATGTATATTTCGTAATGCCATTTATGCCAAAGCCTCTTCTACATTGACTGAAAAAGTATACAGTCCATTTGCTTTTACTGAGTAAGTGAGCATAGCTCCTTTAACTCGTACACGAAGGCGCGGACGAGTCATAAGAATTCTTGCAGTATCCCCCGCAGTAATTTTTCGCTGTAACCCCGGGGAAAAGAAAACTCTATTATTTACTGTATCAATTTTTGTAACTTTATATGCTTTTAAGTGTAAACTATCATCATTATTAATTAAATGAAACATATCGCCCATATTAATATCATCTACATCAGTACCCGTTAAATTTAAAAACTCTCTTCCCGGACTTGTACTAGCTGTAGTATTTATTATCTGGGTGGCTGCAACAGCATTTCCATACTGAGGAACCTCTACAAAAAAGGCTTCTTGACTTTGTTGTCTTTCTAGTAGAAAAGGATACACTACATTGAAATCAGATTTTGTAAGATCATTATACTTAATATCCAATTCCCACTGATGATACTTTACAATGGAACGAAAAGAAAGACCAGAGTTTGATTTATTTGAAACAACAGGCTGATTTGATTTTAAAGTTACAGATGAAAATCCAGGACCGTAAGAACCACTGTCATCATTGCCAGCAATACTAATACGGTTATTTGGATCAGGTAAAGTAGTTTGAGCTGTCATTTATAACTCCGAGGTTCTTATGTTTTCTAGGAACTCTTCTCCGTTTGCATTTGCTGCTTCACGAATCATATCAATAATATTACCGCGTTGATTTGTAAGTAGATCTTCCACGCCTGTTGCATCTACAGCTGAGATATTAAATGTTGCATTTACAGCAGTCGGAGCTACAATATCATCATTTGGAATAATTGTACCTGCCCTATCTGGGACAAACATTTCTGGTCCTTGTTCTCCAACCATAAATGCGGTATTTCCCCCTTCTGCACGATTTCTATATCCTGAGAATGCGGGAGTAAAGTCTTCTGGACCTCCTACCCCTCTTTCGCCTCGGAAGTATGAGAGTTCTCCTGTTCCTCCAGAGGACTTGGCTAAGTCTACGCTAGTTCTTCTTTGTCCTACAGATGCGGAAGATATGCCTCCTGAGTCAGCGGCGGAGCCTCCACCTGCATAGCTTGTCCCTGCTACGATTGCTAGTTGTGCCGCACCAAGTGCAGCATATACAGCTGCTAGTGCTAAACCTGCAGGGAATCCTGCACCTAGTGGGGGAGGAGCTACAGCTGAGGCAATTGCTGCTGCTGTATTTGCAACAATACTTGCCATTTGAATTTTCTTTTGCTGCTCGAAAGCTTTTCGCTGCATTTGCTCTTTTCGCTTTTCAAGCTGTTTAATTTTATTTACACTGTCTCGAGATTTTCCATCTCTCTTCTTCTCAGCTGCAATTTCTTTATCGATTCCGGCAATTTTTGCTGCAGAAGAGGCTGCTTGAATTTGTCCAATTGATTGAATTACTCCTGCAACTGCCTCTAGTTTTGCTGCAGTTGTTGCTCCGGACTCTCCCAACGCTTGGAAATTATCCATTAACATTACTGTACCATCAACCATTGCAGCCATAGCTTCGCCTTCCGGCCCGAGATTCTTTAAGTCTGCGGAGAAACCAGCAAGAATCATTTTGCCACCTTCAATTACTCCTCCAAGCTCTCCAAATTTTTCTTTTAATGCTTCTAATTTCTGAGGGTTATCTGGATTGAAAAGATCTGTAGCCATTGTGGCACCCGCAAGGAGTCCTCCTCCAAAGTTGCTTTCTCCGGCTCCCTCTCTTGCAGCTTGCATTATTGCCAAGGTTTCTTCATTGGCAACTTTTGCTTTCATTAACGCATACTGTTGATTTATAACCTCAATCTCTAAATCAGCAACTTGTCGAGCAGTGTCTAGTTGAGCATCAAATTTATCAAGTGCAGCCTGTTCTTGCGCATCCAGTCCATCTTTTGCCATTTCTAATGCTAAAAGATCTCTTCTTGCTTGTAATACTGCGAATTCATTGTTAACTGTAGCAATTTTTAAATCTTTTTCTAATTCAGCAAATTTTAATCTTTCTTGTCTTTCTGTTTGGGCAGCGCGAACAGCCTCTGTAATACTTCGTACATTACCAAACATATCCGTGTTTTGTAAATCTGCGATTTCTTTATTTATCTTGGAAAGTTCTTTTCCTGAATCTATAGTAGCACTTAATAATCTATTAGCCTCTTCGAACTGGGCTTCCATTAAGTCTAACTCAATTTCTCGCTTTGCAATTATATTATTTTGTAAGTCTAGCCTTACTTTTGCAGCGTCAGCCGCACTTAAACCACCGTTTGCCAAACGCTGTGTTTGATCTGCAATTTGAACTTCTAAGTCTAGTCTTTCCGCATTAAGAGAAACTAAATTAGTGCCAAGAGCCATTTGTAGCTGAAGATTCGCAGATATACTTGCTAGAGCTCGCTCTTGCTTTTGTCGAGCTTCTTGTGCTTTTTTCAATTCTGTGGTTCCAGCTCTAATCTCTGCATTATGCTCCTGCTCCCTATTTACACCGTCTATCTGAGCATCTACTATATTTTGTCGAATGCCTAAAATTTCGTTATTTAAAGCTATTTGTGTTTGTGCTGCAAGTGCTTCTTCGGTAAATTGAGGGGTGCTTGTGCCTAGTTTATCAGTTGCAGTATCAGGTACAAACTTTTGCCTGGCCGCTTCTGCTAGCCTTGCATTTGCTGCTTTTGTTTGTGCTTCTAGCAGTGCAAACTCTAACTCTATGATTCTGATTTTTTCAGCAGCAATTGCTTTTTCAGCTACAATTAACTCACCCTCTCTTTGTTCCAAAAGGGCGATTTCATCTGTAATGTCTAAACCACTTCCTGCACGTGCACGAGCTGTTTTCACTGCAAGAGATGCAAGAGCCCTTTCATTTTCTATTTCTTTTTTTGTTGCTTCTACTGCTGCTGTTTTTGCCTGTGCCAGCAGTCTTTCTTTTTTCATTCGTGCCTCTAAAACACGAACTCTTCTATCTTCTTCACTTATTATTTTAGTTTCTAGTTGAAGTATTTCTGTTTCTAGAGTTTGTATTCCTGCAAGTATTGCTGCTCGATCTTTAGAACTAGTGTTTGCGTTAAGCATTGCTTTATTAACTTCAATTTGTGTACGGAGCTGTTCTTGCTTTTGACGTGTAAGATTATTTTCTGCATCTACTGTTATAGCAATACCCTCTTGGGTTGTAAAATTAAGACTTTTTATAATAGCTAATTCGTCTTTTGCTGTTGTAATTCGGTCTTGTGCGCTTCTCAAAGACTCTTGCTGTTTTGAAATTAATCTATTTATTCCTTGAATTCTTTCCTCTAAACTAGAACCTTCTTGGCTATCTATAAGAGCTCGAAGAGTTGATCCTTGAGCAGCTTTTTCATCGAGAATTTTTTCTAAATCTCCTACTTCAGTAGCAGATGCTGCAGCTTTTGCTAAGTCACTTAAACTATCTGCCATTGCATCAACAGGAGTAGTTTTAATAAATGAGTTCACAAAATCCTGAGTAGCAGTAGAGGCTGCTTTTGCAGATTCTGCAAGTGCTTGTGTTTGTTTTGATGCTCTTTCTGCCGCTTCTGCAATATCAATTACTCTTGCTATAGTGTCTTTATTAATTTTTTGTATTCCCGCCTCTTTTAAAGCGGCAGCAAAAAGATCACTCTCTTCAGCGGCTTCTCTAAATAACTCAATAGTTCCCTCTACAGAATCATCATATCCTGTGGCTTTGAGTTTATCAACTTCGTCTAGTATTCCTCCTAAAGCACTACCATATGCAATTGTTCTTGCAGTTACTGTAGTAATCTTTTTTGAGGTTCCTTCTACAGCAGCATCTACCTCGCGCAAAGATTTACCGAACTCGGCTGTTGTTTCGCGAGCTGACTCCAGTGTATCTTTATACTCTTTGTATGCTTTAGACTGAAAAAGTCCAATAACAAATTTAAAGCCTTCAATTAAAAGACTTACTACTGCAATTATTGCTGAAATCGGGCCCAGAAGTGCAGTAACCGCTGCGCCTGCAATACGAAATGCCCCTGCAGCAAGTAGTGCAGAAGCTCTAGTAATATGCAGAGTTTTACTAAGTCTACTTGTTTGAAATGTAGCCATAGAAACATTGAGTCTATAGGCAGCTACCATATCTTTGGTTTTTGATAAACCATCTTTGAAGTCGCCATTAGCTACTGCAGCAATTGCATCTGCAGTAGCTGCTTGTTGTTGAGCTTTTCCGTAGTCTATTGCGCTCTTTCGTATTGCTTCTTGAGCAGCTCTAGCCGCTTTAATTCTTTGAGTGTACTCCTCTGTTTTGTCTTTGTTTCTATTTAACGCGGTTGTAAGTCCTCCAACAGCGCCTTGTTGCGCAAGAATTGCATCTTTGAATTGTTGTGCATTAGCGGTACCTTTTAGCATACCTGTGCCCAACTTGGTAATGTTGTCCTTAGCACTACCAATTTCTGATAGTCCGTCAACTGTTTCTTGGTTCATTTGTTTTGTATCTTCAGCCGCCTGTGCTGCGGCCGCACCATATTCTTTTATTCCTCCTAGTATCTGACCAGATATAGTAGCTCCAAGGCCTGTGAGTGCCGCTAATAATAGTCCTGAATTACTTGCGAGTGCAGATACAAAAGGAACAATGGCGATATTAAGTATGCCAAGAAGTTGTTTAGATAAATCATTAAAGGTAGCAGCAAGTTTATCAAAAGAGCTAACATCAAGATCTCCTAATGCTCCATACTTTTCATTTGCTTGATCAAGGGCTTCGTTTGCAAACGCTTGGCGTTTTTCGAAGTTTGTAAGTTCTCCTGCACTTTTTCCTATGGAACGTGCATACTTTTCTGCTGCATCATCGACGCGAACAAATAAACCTAATTCATCAAGAAGTTCAGGCTCAAGCTTTGTAACACCACGAGTAAATCGTTCTAATGATTCTGCAGTGTCTCTACCGAGTGCGAGAGAAGCATTTTTTGCAGCTTTACCAAACTCTTCAACACTGCTTGGATCTAGCCCGGCACTTGTTATCAATGCAGTAGATCTCATAGCTTCTTCAAGACTTAGTGCAAATCCTGTTGATTCTTGTAAACCACGAGAAAGAGTGCCTAAAGCGAGTCCGCTGGCAGCACCCATCTCACTCAGACCTTTTGTAAGTTGCTCTACTCTTGCAGCTCCTCGTAAAGCATTAAAAAGTGCAGTAATTGCAAAGATATTTGCTGCCAATGCGGCATACGCAGGCACAAGGCCTCCACTGATGCCTTGTGACATTTTTGCAAAGTTTTTCGTACTATTGGAAGATGCTTGGGCGGCACCTTTTAGCGCTCGATCTTGACTTCTGGCAGATTTAGAAAGATTATCTGTAGAAGCGGCCGCTTTATCAGCATCAGCTGCGAGTGCTTTTAGATTACCGTCGGCATCTAATTTAAACTTTACGACTACTTCGTTGGCTGCCACTTGTTGATCTCTTTAACTTATCTCGCTCTCGCTTCAAAGTTTCTGCGGACTTTTCAATCGCTCGTCCATCTAAAAAGTGCAATACTTCTATTAAGTATTCTGTGTCATTAATTCCAAAAACGTCTATAAGAATAGGTAAATTTGTGTAATCTTTTCCTATGTATCCTATGTCGGGATATGCTCTATCTCCTAAAGAATTAAATACAGAAATTGCTTGCTGCATTTCGGGAGGAAAATCTTCAAAGTCTGGAGGTATTTCATCCGGATTTGGTTCTTTTTGTAACTGTTCGCACATTTGTAAATAACGCTCTCGCGTCATTTTTGCGTCTAAGTTTTTATACATCCTCTCCAGGCGCTTCAGACTCTCCTCTTTCTCGTTGGCTACGAAAATTATCTAAATCAAAGACTACCTCGTTGAGCCAAGTATCAAATTCAGTTGAAGAAGAGACAAGTACTTCTGCGTTATCAATACTGTAAGGGAGCTCTTCACTCATATCCTTATCCTCTGTATCAATTAAAAGAAGAGTTTCTAAATGTTCAAGAGTAAGACCTTCCCACCCTTTTACTACTGCTCCTGTGAACTCTACAATAAACTTTTCATCATCAAGTTCTTCGTTTAACTGTCGAGTTTTACGATCAAATTTTTGTACAGTACAGCGCTTTCGAAGTCCAAGAAGCTCTTTTCGAGAAAGATTTGCTACTTTTACTTTAAACCCAGATAAACCTGGAAAGTCTACCCAGACTTCTTTTACGTTGACTACTAGTTTTTTTAATTCCATTACTACAATGCTCCTTATGTGAGAGTAAAATATTTTAAAATGCCGTTTAATTCGGCGTTGCTTGTGAGTCTCCAATCAAAGTTTTGTGTATAAATTTCTTTTGGGTTAACTCGATTTGTGAAAGAACAAGACGCCATATTGAAGTCAAGTCCGTAAAATATATTGGATATTGTTTTGCCTACTTTTATTCTTAGCGGTGCTTCTTTATCAAAGTTTATTAATGTTGACTCATCTCCTGTTGCAACATACTTTGTAATTGATCCTGCAAAAATTCTTTTGTTTAAAACAAAATTAGAAGGATACATCGCGTTTCCTTTATCTACAACTTTTATTGCTTGATTCATTGTTTCATAAGGAACCCACTTTATATCATTCTGTATTTCTGCTTGAATATCTGCTATAAGTAAACTAATATCCCTACCATTGAGAATTATTTTAACTCCCGGAATAAACGGAGTTCTTACTGTGCTAGGAATGACGTCTATTCCAGGGATTGTGTAACTCTCGTCGCCTACTCTCTGTAATAATGCGCCTTGTCCTGAGACACCTAACTTTAAAATAGAATTTCGTCCTATCTCAAAGTTTCCATTTGTAAATATCGCTCTGTCAATTTTAAAAGTCGCATGACTAGTTTGAAAATATAAATCACAAAATCTTGGGTTTATTAAGTTATCAAATAATATTTGAGCATCATTTTGTAATAATAAATTAGCTCTAAACTCAAAATCTGCCGGATTTGCTTTTACAATGGAGGACGACTCAAAATGTTGAGTATTATGTAGAGTATTTGAAGAAGTTGATTTTTCTGAAAATGTTTGACTAAAATCAAAATCTCCATCTAACTTTATCTCATAGTTTGAGCCATCTTGATATAAAAATAGTTTTGTTTCCCGCATATAGTTAATGTCTGTTGCGGGTCCTTCACTAAGTGGAGGATTACTTCCTCCGCCGGTAGCGTTGAGTACAATATTTATAGGAAATCTAAGGTCAGTTGCGAAGGGTAAGGTAGGTGGCACAAAAATAGGAGTATTCAGTCCTTCTTTTGTTCCGAGACCAATTGCATGTTTTCCACTTAATCCATTTGGTACTGTGAATTTAAAAGATGCCTGCCACCGTTCTCCTCTATCTGCATTTTGTACTGTAAGTACGCGATTAGTTGAATTATGATCTATATAATTTAAATCAAGTATGTCCTCAGGATCCCTATATTCTGTCTCAATTGCAACTGAAGGAAATGTTACAGAATTATTTGTTGTTGGATTCGGGGGCGTCAGAGTAGGAAACGGAACAGTTCCAGTTGTAGGATTTAGAAATACTATAGTTGGATCATCAGGTTGTAGTAATCCTCCTACAGTTGCTGAATTAATTGTATTATTAAGAGAAGATATAAGATAAACTTCATCTTCTCCTCCAATTAAAGTTAGACTATCATTTACTTGTACAGTAAGTACTAACTCATCTCCTACTTCTGCATCTAAAATTGAAAAAACATTTCGTCCTCCTTGAGCAACGTATCCTAAAGCGGAAGATATTACTTGCCTTCCTTTTGTTGCATTTTTAAGTTTTGCCCATATTCGTCCAGGGAATATATCAGTAGTATTTATTAAACTCGTAGGAAAGGTAGGCTCTGTTGGGGGAACTGGATCTGTTGGGTTTGAAAGTACTGTTTCAACATTTATGGGTATTTTTACCGTCATAATTGTAGAAGCAGAAGCAGGCACGGTAATCGGGTTTGGGTGACCTCCTGATACTTTTACATGAAGCGCATTAAAATTTTCGCTATTTATAGTAAATTTTATTCCAAACTGAAAGCGATCTGCACTATCCGCATTTTGAAGTTCTAATGCTTGGTACTCCTCTGTATCCCACCCTGACAAGGAATTATCTCCTATAGGAATATACCCCGTGTGATTTTCTATAGGATCAGTGCCAAGCATATATAAAAGGGTTAAAAATTGATTTGAAAGAGGAGAAGAAGGCTGGGGGTTTTCAGAAGCGAACTTATTTAAATATAAAATATTTGCATCATCTATAAGTCCTCCTATTGTTGCATATACTGGCTCATCTGACTCTGCTTTTAAAAAAAGCATATCATTGCCACCCGTAGTTTCGTCTCTACCTTCAAACGTAACTATTATCTCGTCTCCGACGGCTGCTTCAAGAACGGAATAGTTTCCTACCCATGGATTTGTAGTATCAGCTCCTGCCTGAATACCGTCTGCAATTACCTGAGTATTTTTAGTAAGATTTCTAACCAAAACTTGATATGTCCCTCCGCTGACTCCGGATTGACTTAGAAATGTGGTTTCAAAATCTGTTGTCATTTATTTTGCTCCTTGGTACAGCCTATGATACTTCAGTTGAACTATTTTGTCAAGAAATTTTTTTCTGTCGGTGATAAAGAAAAACCCGCCGAAGCGGGTTTGTCGTCTAAAATAATTATTAGAGTGCAATACCAAAGTACTCAAGTTGTACCTCATTAGCAACGTTAAAGTCATCTGTGTAAGAAGCAAACGTAGTTTCAAGAGAAATTACATCTTCAATTGAGTGCGTAGGAACGTTGATGTGTACTTTCGGGAACTTAACATTTAGACGGGGAGTATTTGCTACCGTACCGCCTACTGAGAATATTGTCTCGAAGTTGTTTACAACTTTTTCGAGACCTTTACCTGCTCCACTTGTAGTCATATCATTAAAGAGTTCTACAGAACTACCGTTATTTCCAGTTGAATCATCCAGAGTCAAGTAACAAGTAAAGCTTCCAGAAGCTGATCGAGTTCCTGTTACGTGCTCAATTGGAACGTTTACAGCACCAAGTTCTTCTGGTACCAAGTATGAAATATTATTTGTAATTGTAATATTTCCTCCAGTAAGAGTAAGCTGATACTTACCATTTCCACCGACACCTGGGAATGCTCCACGATCTGCGGCAGCTGCAGTAATGTCAAGCTGAGTCAATCGATTTCGAATGAAGGTCTTAGTAGAGCCTACACCATCATCGATTGCAAAAGCTGCGGCGGAAGCTCCAGTACATACTCCGAGCTTCAAGCCGTCATTGCTATCAAGTATTACGTCGCCTGCCGTTTTACCGCTAACCACTTTGCCTGACTGCACTGTAACTGTGCTACCTGCAATACTTGAGCTTTGCATGTCAGCAATTTCAGCTGCAAAACCAGACCAGTTAATTGTAGCGATACCATCTACTTCAAAGTCAATCGATGCTTCGTTAAAAGCTGCTCCTAAGAGTTTATATACCATTGGATTTGCTGAGCTTGTTTCCATTACAAAGTAAAGATCACAAGTTCCAAGAGTTGATCGGTTTGATTGACCAAAGTTAATGCTTGCTTTACCTGAAGCTCCAGTACCGACGGGGCCTGCTACTGTAGGGCCAAAGGGAGAAGCAGGATCAGGCTGTGAATCACGGTAGAAAGTTGCGCCTTGATCTGTAAGACCTGTTACTGTAACTTGAAAAGCAGTACCACTTCCACCTAAAACGGTATTTTGAACTGTAATTGTATCCGACGCTGCAAAGCCTGTACCTGCAGATCGAATAGTAGTTACTGTAACAGTTCCATTTGCGGCCGCTGTAAGTTCTAGTTCATATCCTACACCATTACCGCTGGTTGTAGAATTTGCACTAGTAATTGAATAAGTTTTGCTAGCTGTACGACTTGTATTATTTGCTACATTGGTTGTTGCGATTCCACCAGTTAGCGTGGTTATAGATGAAACAGTTAGTACTCCTGCGGTTGATCCACCAATAAGACTGGTTGGAAGAGTAATTGTATTAGTTGCGGCGAAGCCTTCGCCTGCATCAATAACTGTTACTGCAGTGATTGCATTACTAGATACAGTTACTTCAATTTCCCAACCTACAGCACCCGCGCCGTGAGTGCCTCCAATACCTGTGGTATTATCATTTACAATATACGTGCCATTAGTCGCATCACTACTTGCAGTAGTAATAGCAATTTGTCCTTGTATAAGACCGCCAGCACCACTTACGCTATCTTTATACTTATCAGCACCCGCCATAACTGCCCAAAGGACTTCTTCTACAGCTCGATGCTCTTCCCCGTCTGTTGTCGTTTGAAAAGGACGCACATAAGTACTAAACGACCATTCTGCCGGAGCAAGAGAGTCGGTAAATACACGTTGTCCTCTTCGACTCAAACCATCAGTTCCTTGCATCTCTGAAAGACCAATTTCACTCTGGTTTGTAGACTGAGAGAAACTAAAGCCGTCGAGAATCGGAACTTCCCAGACTTTGTTATCAAAGCCTACGTATAGTTTCGAATCTCTACTAAAATATAATTGTTCTGCCATAAATTATCTCCTAGAGATTGAAAGGGCTAGGACGTGAACCTTTGTTCGTGCCTGCCGTTTCTAGTAATGAACCTGTACCAGCATTTCAGCAACGCCGAATGGTTCAAGAACACCTTCGTCAGTTTCAATACTGACTATTAAAATATCTAAGGTTTTTTGACTGTTTCCTTGCCTATCTGTATAGGCTAACTGCCCGTTTTCTTCGATAACAGTTTCTACATCTTCCAGTAATCTGTCAAGAGCTGCTGTAGCATCGGTTTCTTTTACATAGCAGCGAAGAGTGATATTTAAGAATCTATCTTTGTAACCACCTCCTTGATACTCTCTTGTTTCAGACCCGGCATTCAAATGAATTGCAGGAAATGCATCGACTTCATCCCAGAACTTCAAGCGAGGATGTACATTATCAAATACATCAGTCAAAAAGTTCCCAGTTTGATTTATTTTCTTTAATTCAACAACTAGGGCTTCTACGATAGCGGACCTACGTGTCGTATATAGTCTTGCCACAGTTATACTCTCCTAGTAAAGAATCTTCCTATTGCGTACTCGGCTGCGATTTCTCGTATAGACAGATCGATTAATTTTCGAGGGTCTCGATCTGTACTGCCTTGACGATTGCCTACTTCGAATGTTTCGTATGGCCCTCTCATATAAGTATAGCCAATACTTGGAAACCCTTTACCCGTTGTTGCTATATCTGTAATTCTTGTTGATCTTGCAAATCGTCCTGTTCTAAATGCTAATCGAGGAGGCCCCATATTCTTTGCAACTACTTGAGGTAATTTACTATTTAGAGCTCCTATTAGCATTTCGAAAGGTTGAGACCCAACACCTTTTTTTGCAAATCTTGGAGCAGCTCCACTAGCTCTTTTATTTTTAAGACTTGGATTTTTAGTAGAAAAAGTATTGCTTCCTTTCTTTTTTCCTTTAGTATGAGTGCGAGACTCTTGAGGCTTTACATTTTCACGCTTTACTTTTGCTTTGGTTTTTTTAACAAAAGGATCAGTTGCTGCTTTTACTACTTTTTTTCGATGTTTTGTTTTAAAACTATCAGAGCCACCTAGTTCTACTAATACTGCACTTGGATCTGCTCTAAGTTTTTCTAATCCTTCGCGTACAAGATTTCTTAATTCTTTTTTTGCATCTTGAGCTTTTCTTCCCTCTTGAGCATTTAGTATTGAGGAACCAACTCCTACTGACATGGTATCATTTTTAGAGTCTCGAATAACTTCTAAAACTCCTGCATCTTCTGTTTGTGTTTCTACCCACCGTTTAAAACTTGCATGATCTATTTCAGTTTGTTCTTGTCGAGCGTTATCTATTATATCATATATGTAGTTTTCTATAACACCTTGGAATAAGGCATGAGATAAATTTACTATTTGTTTACCTTTTATTTCTTGTTTTTTGCCTCCAAGTACAATGGTGAGTTCTTCTGCAACTTCTGCCGCTAACTCTCCTATCTCTGTTTGGTATAAGCGATAGATTTTTCTATATACATCATTATCTTCAAAGTTGAAACCTACACTAAAAGATGTTACTTTATCCCAGTCTGGTTCTTTTACTACAGTTTCTGCGGGCAAAGCATTAATTTTATTTCTAATTTTTGTTACAAAACTTTGAACTTTTGTAGCAATTTCTTTATCAGTTATAAAACCTATCGGAGTTGTTGAAGGGTCGGCATTTTTTAAGTCGTCAATATAATTTTTTACTAAAAAATCAGTTATTCCTTTAATAATCTTATCTACACTCATGCTAAAGTTATGAAACTTTCTATTTGCAACTTGCCTTCTGTATAGTTTATTGCCCTTTTTCTTGGACATTTCAGCATCTAGCTTTGATAAAAAAACTATCTGATCAGCACGAGACATTAAAAGTTTTTGTACATATCTAAAACTCGTTTGATGTGATCGGGGAAACCTTTTGTTTCACCGCTAGGTGCATTTTCCATGCTTGCACCTTGCAAAGTTCGTCGAGTTTTATGCTCATCTTTGAAATAGTAGTTGACTAAATCAATTACTGCTATTTGAAGATCATGAGGAGTGGCTGCATATCCGGCTGTGTAAATTACTTTTACGGAACCTGCGCCTTGAGGCCAATTTTGATAAGAGGATCCGGCAACGTACAGTACACTATCCGTGTTTTTGTCTAGATAATAATCTGTAGTTGGTACAGTAGTGTAACTGGACGCTGCCGTATCCCTTTTTTCAACTGAAACGATCGCATTAACTGGGCTCTCTGTTAGCTGAATTACATGAGTACCCCAATTAATAGTAAATTCTTCTGTAAAATTTGTAGAATAGTAGTCAATAATACTATTTCCACAGTAAGTTTTTACCATTTGGCTCACAGAATCAATTATGCGAGAAAGCTTATAGTCATCCCTTGGATTCGTAATCTGCTCCGCATCTTTAAATTGCTGTAAAGTAATCAATAATGCCATAAGTCAAATGATAAAAACTTGGGGAGGCGAACCTCCCCAGTTTGCAAGGCTAATATTAAGCCTGGAATACTACTTTAACACAAGGCTGATCAGTACCAGAGGCAGCGAACATCTCGTGGAAACCAAGTGACTGAGTAGCAACGATCAGCTGACGCTGTCGAGCAATCTCATAGTCCTGCTCTACGGTTACACCGCGGAGGCGAGGAATCACATAGTTAGCAACATTCACAGCATATGCAACACTGTTACCAGCAGATTCTGCTTCTACATGGTCTGTAAGAACTACGGGCGAGCCGTATACAGCACCAATGCTACCAGTGATCTTGGTTGCAATATTTGAACCAACATCAGTGATGTCTGCAAAACCTGGATCTGCAATCAGATCGTAGTAACGGTTCATGCCTACGACGTAGACTACGTCTGCAGGGTCGAGACCATACTTACCCATTGAGCGACGAGCGCCAAGAAGCAGACCTGAAGACAGGGTAGCTGAGTCAATGTCGTTACCTGTGGCACCGAGAGTAGCGCCGTCAAGGTCAAGCTCACCATAGTTAGAAGCTTGAGCTGCACCTTCCAAGCCAGTAATGGCAGGAGAAGATTCTCCAAGTACGACCATCTTATCTACTGCTTTTGCGTGAGCACGTGCAACACCTTCGGTCAACATAGGAAGAAGATTTACGAGAACTTCTTCGTCAATGTGGTTGTCCATGAAAGTGGTTGAAATTAATCGATGTGCTTGCATTACTGCTTGTGTAACAGCATATGTACCTGCAGTACCACCGGCAGCAGAAAGACCTGTACCAGCACCTGAGTTAGCAGTACCACCTACACCCAGCTCACTCTCACCGCCCGTGTGGAAAACAGCAGTGCTAGTATCTTTTTGCAGGGGTAGAACCATAGATTGAGAGTTCATTTGAATCTCGCGGAAAAGTTGAGCTACTTTATACTGGAACTGTACTTCTTTCTCGATCTGCGTTGAAACAGTCAAGGAAAGCAAGTTATCCGTAGCGCCTGTAATAGCACCCGTGGGGTAGCTAATACCTGCTTTTTGGAATACATTTCGAGCATAGTTAGTATCAAAACCTTTTTGCGTATAAACACCCAGCATGTGAGCATACATGAGGTCTTTTGCATAAGCGTCAACATTTCCTGAATCACGATCAGAGAATACACGCTTAGACTCACGCATTGCATCAAGCTCTTCTTGCTTCTCTTTAAGGACTTCGGCGTGCTCTGCTACAATCTTATTCAGATCAGCATCCTTCTCTTGCATCTTGGCTTCCATATCAGACATGAGGCGATCAGCACCGGATTCAACACCGACTTTGATTGCTGCCTGTACTTCTTCTTCCTGCTGAGCTTTAGCTTCAGCGGCTTTAGCCATTTTTTGTTGTTCTTGAGCTACAGCTTGCTCAGCTGCGGCTTTTTCTTCGGCCTGACGAATTGCAATCTTAGCAGCAGTCTCTTCCGCTACCTTCTTAGCAAAAGCATCTAGGTCGATTTCGGGAGTTTTAGTTTCTTCCGACATTTCTTTCTCCATTGAAGAGGAATCTTCCTCGCTTTTAAAAGTTTTCTTGAAGTCCTCATAATCCTGCTCAGAATCGAAAGACTTCGCCAGAGAGAATGTAGCTGCTTGATTACAAGGTACCGATACCACTGATACCTCAAACAACTCAGCATCCTTTATTTTTAATCCGTCGGTTTCTTCAAGGTAATCAGCATCCTTGACTTTGAAACCGACAGAAAACGCTCCAAGGATACCTTCTTTAACAAGTTGAGCAACAGAATCAGGAGCTGATTTTGAAATTTTTGCTTTCATTTCTAGTCCATTTTCTGTAACTTTTAACCCAGTGGCTCGGCCAATGGGTTTGTTATAATCATGATTGAACAAAATAATTGGATTTTTCTCAAAATTACTTAGTCCGCCTTTTGTCCAGGCTTCGGGTACAATTGTATCTCCTGCCCGATCAAAGTCTTTTGTACTAGCCATTCCAGTAATGGTGACGCATCCGTCATCATCCTCGAGAGCTTTGAACGTAGAAGTTAGGTTAAAAATCTTATTCATTTATCTTTACTCTTTACTTCTGCTTTAGGTGCAGCTTGGCTCAGTTTCTCTAAAGGATCTGCTTTGGGAGCAGCTTTAGGTGCCGGAGCCGGCTTCTTCTTGAAAATTTCTGGAGCAGCCTGTACAACAGAGAGTACTGCTGTTTTCCAATTGTAGTAAGATTTTTGAATCTCTATTGGAAGAACAGGCCTGTCAACAATACCACAGTAACTTTTGTAGTCAATGTCACGTGGTAGTTCCCAATCTCTAAATTGGGGGACTAATTTAGCAGTAACTTGACGTCGCATTCTATTTCTGGATGCCATTAATCTTCCTCTTGCTCTACTGGTCGACCGCCTTGTGCGGGGTCAACCGCGCTGCCTGCAATATTAGCAGGGATTCTAATTTCATCTGCATCGGGCAGCTCATCAAAATTCATAGCTGTACGTGCTTCATTTGGCGTAATGATTCCTGCATTTACGAGAGAAGTATAAAAAGTTGCTTGATCTCGTAGCTCAGGCTGCAGTGCAGGAATGTTTGTAATATCTTCGTTAATTACAAATCCAAAGAATCTGGAGTATGCTGCATTTACTTTTCTTACAATCGGTAAAATAGTTTCTAAATAGTACATTCGCATATTTGGTCGAATGTTTGCATTGTTTCCAGAATCTAACATTATTGGGGGAACTCCAAGAGCTTTCAAAATAATTTTTTCGTTTTCTTCAATTGCTGCTTGAAAGTCAAGTTCCTTGAAATTTATATTTGAAATTTCGTCTACTTCTAGTCCACCATCTAGAATAAGTGGTCTCCTACCTCCTGCGTCCGGTCTATATCGTAAAGACCAAGACTGAATCATTCTTTCTTTAATCTTTTCTGAGAGGGTATTCGGAGACTTTAGTACAAGTCCGGGAACTGCTCCATTCTTAAAGAAGTTATCTTGAAAATCTCTCATGCTTCTCATGAGATTCATTGTTCGAAGTGCCGGCTTTAGTCTAGACACTCCTCTATAAATGGAGTAAAATGAATTGTCTTTTATGTGAATAATCTCATTAGGAGAAAAACGCTCTTCTGAAGCTTCGAATTTATAGTGATCCACATAAGTTGTTTTGCTTGCATGAATTGACATTTTACTTGCAGGCATATGGTACACATGGGCACCATCAAAATATATAAAAATGTTTCCGTCTAGGATGTAGTCTGTGAATAAGTTTCGTCTAAAAGAAGAAATATCCTGAAAAGGATTTGGCTCTCTATTAAGTAAAATTGAAACTTTGCTAGCTTTAGTGCCTTTTACGATTCCAGGATAGCTACCTAGAGGTTGAACGATTGTGTCTATCTCTGCACAATCATCCACAATTAAATTTACGCCTCTGTTTACAATTTCGAGCTCTTCGTAGGCTCTCTCATAATTAAAAGTAAACTCGCGTGAGCGTTCGGAAGTTTTATCATAGTATGGCTGAATCGGATTTAGTTTTTCTTCTAAATCTTCATCTTTCTTTTCGCCAAAAATGTTATTATACCATGCCATGCTTTTCTCTTTGAATGTCTACCCAGCGCATTTGTTTTGTCGCTGTTCCTAGTCCAGGATTTCTTCCATAAACTTTATGTAATTCCATGTGGTGTGCATGACAGATAGTAACGGTATGGTCATAGAGTTCTGCCCAGTTATCTTCTATAAATTCATCTCTCCAAATGACAATATACTCATTAGTATAATGTTCTGGACGTTCTTTTGTTTTTACTTTTAGCCACTGTCTAAGTAGGGGAGCTAAAGAATAAAAATGATGAAAATCTAACTGAGAGTCCGTTCCGCAGATGTAACATTCACTTTCTTTTTCGTATTTTGATTTCGCTCGATCCCTTATGTATTTCACTGGATCTCTTTTGAGCTTTTTCATACTTTGCATTATAGCCTCTGTAAGATAAATTGTCAAACATTATTTTTCTGAGGTATTACTAAAAGCCGGTCTGCGATGTCTCAAATGAATACAGTGCGTATCGCAAAGCGTCAGCCATGTGAGATGCCATATTATGCCTGGGTTTCTCCCTAGCTAAATTTGGATTTGAGTCCCATTGATACTGATCAAGGCAAGAAAGTACTTGATCGGATCGTTGATCGACTAGTAGCTTATCGTTATCAACTATAGCGGCTACGTGTGCGATTCCATCTAAAACTGACTTTTTTGCATTTATAGTAGAAATATCGTAATTCTGTGCGAAGTCAAATCGAGTTTGTTGTGCGGCGGAATCTATATAAATATAATCAATTTCCCACTTATCGATCATTTCTTGTATTTTAGCGGCATGTTGTTCCGTTGTTTTTTCAGCATCCATGTACTCATCAAGTACATGATACACTTGCTCATCCCAATCATATGCAATTACACAAAAAGCAGTAGGGTCTCGATAACCTACATCAAGCCCTGCAAATACATCCATACCGCTGGTATCCAACGCTTCGTTATTAGCTATACATATTTCGTGGTTGAAGTTCCAAATCTGACCTTCGTAAGTATTAAAGTCTGCTTCATACTCTTGTCTGAATTCAGCATCTGACATACTTTTTCTTGCTTCGGCAATATCAGTCTCGGACATTCGTGGGTTGTCTATATAAGTTGCACGAATTGAGCACCACTCGGAAAATTCATCGTTAAATCCTCTATCAAAAAACTCTGCAAACCAGTTGTTCCTGCCGCGAGGCGTCGAGATAAAGATAGCTTTTGAGTTATCCTTATCAAGAGTAGGTCGAAGTGCTACGTTAAATGCGTCACGCCCGTCTGCCAACGCCGCTTCGTCAAAGATAATTAAATCGTAGCTTCTACCTACACAGGAATCAACTTGGTTTACTGAGCCCATTCTTACTGTCGATCCATTACTCAGTTCGATAACTTTATCCTTTGCGTTATCTTTTACAACTTCCAAGTCAAAATGTTTTATTAAGTTCCTTTGAAGATCAAAAGAAATCTGAGACAACGCATAGTTAGGAGACATTATAAGAATGTTTGAATTCGGAACTAGGGAGACTAGTTGGCCGATAATGTTTGCGATATAGGTTTTACCCTGTCGGCGTGATACTGCCGCGCAAACAAAGCGATATTTATTATTATTTATCGCATTGATAATTGCTACCTGGGACGGTAGTGGAGTTATGCCGAGCAGCTCTAAATAAGGCTCTACTGGCAGCTTGAGGAAGCGTGTCTCAGATTGTAAATCGAGCAGAGATTCCCATACTATATCGGCTCTGCTTATTTGTACTGTCATAATTTACTGCTCTACTTTTGTTGCATCTCGATAGTAGATAATTATTTCTTTCTGCTGGCGTATATACCTACGAAGTTCTTGCAAGTTAAACGCCATATTTTCATAGTCTTGGGGAGTCATTCCAAATATAACAAATGTTCCGCCTTGCATTTTACCGATACGAGCAATCTGCTCTTCAAGATTTTTTTCCGTGACTACAAAAAATTCTACATCCTGCAAATCTATTTTTCTAGGGAGTTGAGGCTGATAGATCTCCAGTGTTTTATATTCAGTTACAGTTTTTATGACCGGCTCGGGGGTTGGTAGAGGGTCACTTTTCATAAAAGAACAACCAGATAAAAATAGTATAATTAAAAAACTAGTTGCTGTCCGCATTTTCCACCTCTTCACTATCTTTTTCTATCTGTTCAAAAACTTTTTTTGTGCCGTTATTGATTCGAGGCTCAATAAGCCCGGGCTTTACTCGGGCCAACTTAGTAAGATCATGCCTTTTGAAGATAGACAAGTAGTCATCCATCTCTGCCTGCATTTCGTTGTTTGCTTCAGTAAGTTTTCCAACGGCTTCTAATTGTACTCTTAAATTATTTTCTGCTTGTTCTCTTGAAGCGGTTTCTGTTTCCAAAGCTGTTTCTAGCTTTGTTGTATTTTCTTTTAAGATTACATTATTTGCTTCAAGCTGTGCGATTGTTGCTTCTGCTTTACTTACGGTTGTAGTATGATATGCGTATGCACCTCCAGCTACAACTAACATAAGTGGCATAGCTTTTATTAGTCCTAACATTAGTATATTTTCCTTAAATCATAGCCAACAGGATTTACAACTTTTATTTCATGCTTTACTCCGAGCAGATCTACAAAAATGATATGAGTAGTAGAAATCTTTTTTATTTCTTTTGCTCGATAAGTTTTAGGATCGCCACTTTCTATTCGTGATCCATCCTCTAAAAATTTTACATCTCCGGGAAAGAAAACAGTAAGCTCCCACTCTTCCCGTATAAGTGTACGCCACCAGTGTTTAATTTTTGGCCAGATGCCAACAGTTACTAATTCTTCTTCTTGTTTTTGTTCAATCTTAGTCATTTTTCCTATGCCTATTCCAAGCAACGAATCCAAATAATCGTAAAGACCAGAAAGCTAAGTAATTTAAAACTTTAAATCCATTCTGTTCTATACAAATATCTCGAAAAATTATATCCATCTCTTTCTGTGTTTTAGGCACTTCGCCTTTTTCACATTTTACCAACTCAGCGTACTTATACCCATAATCGTGAACAAGCCCGCCCATAAGCAAGACTCCAACGGGCGAAAGCCACATTGCAAGAAACTTAGGTACTGATGCACCATCAAATTCAAAACCTTTTTCAATAACATACTCTTCTCCATCTAGAAAATAATACCAATTTTCTATTAGCTCCCAGCGTCGAGTTCCTGTTAGCCATAACCAAATTGCTTTCCAGAAACCTTTATCTGCTGTGCAAATTTTTATAGGTTTTAACATGGGCATTTCTACATACTCGAAACCAATACGATCTTCTCCTTGCCCATCAAATATGCTAATAACAAAAGCTACTAAAATAATGGCAGCCACAACTACTGGCTGCCAGAACGTTACCATCAGATCAAGAATCACTTTTTACTCCAAGCAGTAGCTCCGAAGAATGCTGCAACAAGACCCGCTACAGCCACAAAATAGGTCGGGGCCATGTCTCCAAGGACATCAGCGGCATGCTCATATCCGGCAACTTGAGCACCAACAACAGCGAAAGGATATACCAACATGCCAAGCAAAGCAAACCAAGCCATGTTTCTTTGGGCATCTCGCATTGCGTCGGCATCTTCTAACTCCCTTCGTCGAAACTCTAGTTCCATTTCGTATTCTTCTTTTGACAAATGACCATCGCCATTTAGGTCCATTCTTTTAACAACTTCTTTATCCGCTGTTACTACTTCTTCATCTGCCATGGTATATCTCTATGGAGAGCAGACACTCCCCTCTTCGGATGAGTCGAAATTAGTATCTCCACATCCATATTTTCCATCATTATCAGTATCACAATGCCGATTCCATGCAATCATGTCAAATGTAAGTCCTTCGCTCCAAGGAACATAGGCTTTACACCATTCATGAGACCCAACCTGAAAAGGGTCTTGTGGTTCGGGTACGTAGTCTCTAGATGTCCAAGGTTTTTGAGCAGTAAAGAAAGTATCTTTATTACTCATAACCCTTCTTTTAAAAAGAGTACTAGACTTAGGACTGATATAGATTTCTTGCCCTTCCTTAAGCGTGTATGTTGATCCATCATCGTAGTTGATAACGGTTTCTGCTGCTACAGTTGTTGATACAATAGCTAGCAGTGCCAACAAATATTTCATAATACCTCCTACCATTTTACTTTATCGGCCCAGTAGGCAGCGCTCATTTTACCTCGAGCAATATTCCTACGGTGCCGGGCTTTAAAAGAAGCGCGTTTTTTCTTCATGCGCTCACTTTCCCCTTTTTTCGGCTTCCCTGCAGTTTTTGCTCCTTGCTGACCAAAACGAATAGTCTTGGTCTTGTTTCCTACTTTGGCCACAACAATATGTGACTTTTTCGGATGGCTTGGAGTACGTTTAGGTTTATTATACCCTGATACTCCCGCCCTCTTTAATCTTGAATCTTTCTTTTTACTTTTTCTTTTTGCGGCCACTTGTTTTCTTCTTGCCTAATTCTACTCTTCGTTTAATTAGGGATCGAGGTACAGTTTTACCTTCTTTATAAAGTTTTGAAATCTTTTTTATAAGACCGGCAAGCTCTGATCGTCGAGATCCTTTTGTGCCGCTAAGATACTTTTTAGGTATACGAGTCTTTTTATCTTTTGCGGGACCTCTCTTCTTTCGCTTCCTCATACAATATAATCTAAGTAACGGACATTAGTGCTTACAGCTACTTTCCCGTTCCTGTCATAAGTAATGACATTATAAATAGTATCTGTAACTTTGTACCTAGTCTCTGACATTTTTGTCACAGATTGCGTAAGATATTCTTTTTGAGTAGTGCGAGGAACTGAACTTGGGGCTGCTACAGAGTCTCCGGCCATTCTACTTCTTCTTACGCTTCTTGGCTCCACGCTTAATATCATTATCTTGCGAGTGTCCTCCTCGAATAAATGAGTTTACACGACCCATTGCCCATCCGGCCATTCCTACTCCTGCCCTAGAGCCAGAAGAAAGGAAAGCTCCTTGACCTCTACGATATACTTTTGCAAGTTGTCCATAGGTAAATCGAGTCTTTTTTGCCTTTGTCCTCAAAGTTTTTTGGGTTGTGGCACTAAGAGGTTTTGCTGCTCTTTTTCGCTTAGGGGCAGCTTTCCTTTTTTTAGTAGCCTTTTTTCGCTTTGCTGCCACGTCGCTTTCTCCTCAGCGCTCTTTCGTACGCTGCATGGGATCTTCCCGGCATATAAATTTTTTTCTTTCCCTTTCCGTGCGAATGTACACCGCGCAACCCAAGTTTCCTTGCTCGACGTCGCGCAGCTATTTTTGTTGAGTATCTATTTCGCCGTCTCATTTGTCATTTAAGTCTACTAAGAGCGACCCCCACTTAGTCCATGCAATATGAGCAACCCAACCTATAACACAGCCAATTAGTACGTCAATCATTTTTTGCCTCGCTTCTTCTTTTTAAGAATTACTGCTCTTAAAGCAGGCGGCAATTTTTTCTGCTTGGCTGTCAATCCACCCATTGACTTTTTCTTCTTACCATTCTTTTTCTTCTTTTTCTTCTTGCCGTTACCATACCCGTAAGCCATCTTATTTCTCTGCGCTTTCGCGTCTAAGGAAGATATGAATAATTATCCTTCCAGTGTTGTACTTCATCAAAATAACAATTGTGTTGCTGACTCTTTACCCAGCACAGCTCTTGAATGATGCGGTTGTACCACTGCTTATCATATTCATCGTGAGCTTTTTCCATATCTTGTTTAAGTTGGGCAATTCTCACATTGACATACTTTTCTAAGTCTTTTTCTCGGCCTCGTCTCATTACATTACCTGCGCTACTATTAATCCTAGTAAAAACATTATGATTATACCAGAGGCTCCAATAATTCTACTTTCCATTCGCTGTAGCGTACTCTCTACGTCTTCGATGCGAGCAAAGATAGTTTTCCATCTTTCTTCACATTGAATTGCGTGTACTTGGAGCTCATTCTCAATATGGTTAACTTGCTTTTCTAATTCATTCATTTTAGTATAGTCAGTACAAGAAATAAAGTAGGCACAAAAATAACTAAACCACAAATAGCATAAAAGCAATATAGCAGCGTTTGCATTAACTCTGCTCTTGCTTGTCTAGCTTCTCTTTCCGCTTTCTCTCGTTCTTCCTTGGCTTGTTTTTGAAAAGCTAGCCAATCATCCCACATACCTGGGCGGCCTGCCCAGATCATTTGTTGTTTTAAGTGCTCCTCCATTTCCTTGATTTTCTCAAGTTCCATGAAGGCTTCCATATCGCTTTTGTATCCGTTCTTATTTGACTTTTTCTGTAAAGAAGTTTTGCTGTCAAAAAATTGTGCGGCAACAGAAGCCACATCGTACAACTCTTTTCCATTGCCGATAGCTTCTTTAAGCACACCAAAAGCTGCGTTTGCAATCGCAATTTCTGCGAGCATTACTCTATCTCTAGGATTTATCCTCCTTGAGAAGCTTTTCCATCAGCTTTCCATAGTTACCTTGGCCGAAGGGTAGACTCTCATTTATTTGTACGTTATTTTGAGTTTTTATGTTTGTAGTTTCAGCTTTTACTAGGTCTGCTTGTGCTTTAATTTCATCCATTCGCATCTTGTGAGCCATCTGAAGTAAGTCGGCCAAGTCCTTATTTGAGTACACTCCACTTTCCTGAGCTTCTTCTAGTTTGCTGGCGATCATTTCGTCGAGGACGGAAGCGATATTGTTTTTATTACGATATCCCATGTCTAAATACACAGTGTCGATATACTTTTTAACTTCTCGTTTATTTAAAAGTTCGACTACTTTGTTTTCAGGCACTTGTAAATAATCACACACTGCTCGTATGTTCCCATACTGCAGATAGCAATTCGCTACTTCCAATCCTTCTGGAGATATTGGAGTTATTTCTTTACCCATATCTCTCAATTCCTCCTATTTCTGTGAAATTATAATATGTAAGTTGTGGAAAGTCAAGGTTTATTTTTCTCACCCCCACTGCAAAGCCATAGCTGCAGCGATTCCAAAAAATGTTACTGATCGTTCTTTGCCCTGGCCACCACCAAATTTATCATACCCCGTATCGCCTTGGTTACTCCAACGGGGCTTATCATTTACATATCTAGGTTCAATATATTCTGTGGGCTTTAAGTGAGGCAGCCCTTTTAACCATAGTCCTGTTTTCTTTGATGCATCCTCTCCAAAGTCGTAGGGTTGTACATACTGAGGTTTTGGCATAAAATCTAATCGAGTGTTAATACACCCTACGGGGTTTTCTATGCACATCTTTTCTACTGGGGCTTCCCAGAGTTGTGTGATAAATCTAAGTGCTTCTTCTGTCTTTTCAGCTCTGCCTTCAATTTTGTTATTCCAATGTAGTCCAGAAGCAGCCAGATAAGTGCAAGGAGGGTGCAGAATAACAAGGTCCCATACGCCACCATTATATAGTGCGTCAAGTACATCTCCTTGTATATGCGGACCCCGCGCCTCTGTTGGAAGTAAGTCGCAGGAAATCGCATCATGTCCCATTGCTAGGAAACAATCTCGTACAGTACCACTAAATTCGCATCCAACTAATATTCTCATGCCAAGAATTATATCGCGAAAGGAGCTTCCTTGTCAAGCGTTATTTTTCTTAGGTTTGAAAAAAGGGGCCGTAGCCCCTTAAAAATATACTATACTAGAGTTTAACTTCCCAGTGTATGTATCCCTATTATAATTCCCATTGAGGCGGCTACACCTACCATGAGTTTTCCAAAGTCTTTTGCAATTATTGGCATTGACTTTTCCATTGCTCCGATTGCAAGCTCTCTACCACTAAGAAGTCCAATAAATACCCAAGTTGTTGACATTGGAATACTATTATACTCCTTAAAGTACCAAAGAATAATTAAATAGATAAGATCAATTAGAGTTGCAGATTTTACATAGCTTGTTCCGGTTTTGGATACAACAACATCTTGTATCTTTCCTCCTCTTTCGTAAAACATCCAACCCATTCCCGCCACAAATAAGGCACTAATACCTACGAGAATAAGTGCGGGGATTTCTCTAGGAAGAAATACTGCCATGTTTGCCATATCATGACTTAACCATGTCCACCACAACCAACCTGTTACAGTCCATTGCGCAATTCTCCAGTTTTTCTCTGAGCCTCTTATTTCTATATTTGAAAGAGCTTTTGTAACAAATGTCCAAATTACAAAGGCACTAGCAAAAGCAACTCCGTATCCTGCAAAAGATTTTATAAGCATCTTTTCCAAAATAAAAGTTGAAGCAAAGGCACTGAGAACAAGAAAAGAAGTACTTACAGGCACTCCAAATCTTGTTAAAGCAAGAAGAACTGCGGGAGCGGCAGCGTGATACCACTGCGGTTCTATGTAAGGTATTTTATCTAGTCTACCATAGGAAATATCCCCATGCACTCCAAATCCATACCAGATGGCAAAAAGAAGTACACTACTTGCAGCGCCCCAAAGAATTTTCCAATCTATTTCTTTATTGGAAGCCATCCAAGTGCCGAGAGTTTGAATACTATCATTTGCGATTACTGTGTAACTTGCTAAGCTGAAACCTAGCACAGTCCACAAAAGTGTCATCATATCCATTATAATTTAGCCTCCCAGTGTATTCCTGTCACTGTAATTTTTCTAGCGTATCCCTCTGTAGATTTACGCTCTATAAAAGGAGTGACTTTCCAATTCTTTTCTTTATAAGTTATCCCGAGCTGGTCGCGAGCATCAAACTTTGTACCAGAATCCTTAAAGCTCCAGCGGGGTTGCCACTTTGCGTAAAGATAAAAAGGTCCGTAAAGGTGAGGAGTGTATTCTGCAATAAAGCGATATCTCCAGTGCGACTCCTTGTTGTTAAAGTGGCGATACTCCATACGGCCTTCAAAAACTAAGTCTTTATATGAAAAAAATTCTCCCGTGAATTTTATGCGATTCTCCTGCGTAAGTCTTAAATCTGCGTAACGATACATGATTTCGATAGGCCCTATTTTATTTCCGATTTCGATATGTTTTCCCCCTTCACGGTGACGAAAAGTATACTCCCAGTCGTTTTTCTTTAATTTATAATTATATTCTTGTTGATCGGACGCTATCACAGCGGTCGGCATTGCTAAAACTAACGCTAAAAATAAATAACGCATAATGCTCTCCTTTCTAACCTTGTGGAATTCTTACCACAGAATATATTATACCACAAGATTGTTACAATTTTATGAAAACACCAAAACAACTTTTCTCAATTTTTCCAAAGTTGTACGTGTGGGGGTGCGTGGCGCGGCTAGATGAGAATGAGTCTCATTACCGCCCCACTCCTGGCGGATCGCAAGCACAATCCCGGCCCGGGGTCAAGCATTTTTTCAAATTTTTTTTGTGACATATTCACACAAAAAAAGCTGTACGGTGGGGCGCGAATGGTGTTATACTCTCAGCATGAGATGGGGGATTGGCTTCCATCACTTACTACCAAGGTGACTTATGTCTAACTACACCAAGGCAATGGAGCAACGCATACGCGAAGCCGCTCCTCTCAACCTCGCTAAAGCCAAAGCATTGGCAGAGGAATTTGCGAGCGTAACACATCGCTCGGTCATTAGCAAGGCGCAGAGCATGGGCGTTGAATACGTCAAGGCCGCACCTGCGGCTCGCTCTCCGCGTCAAGCGGAACCGACCAAGGCCGACATTCTCGCGGAGATTCGCCGCGCTGTCGCCCTTGCAGATCGTGACGGCGATCTGACAAAGGCAGAGCTTTCCACAATCTTAATGGCGATCGCATGATCGCCGTTATCGGATGGCTCGGTGCGCTCTGCATGGCGGGCGCTCCTTTCATCATCGACACCGACGCGGGTAAGATCCTCGCAATTGCTGGCCTGTTGATGTTGACTCAACAGGCGGCAGATGGTAAACTCTGGAATCTGGTTTGCTTAAACATTGCGGGAATTATTGGATACTCTTATGCACTTTATTTTTGATCTTGACCATACCGTCATCGATTCCTCACACCGACAGATCACGCGGGCGGATGGCTCGCTTGACCTAGCGGCTTGGATTGAGAACAACACCCGCGAGAATATCATGGGTGACTCACTGCTACCGCTCGCCAGACAATGGCGACTAGCAGATAAGAAAGGCGCGACTATTGTTATCTGCACTGCCCGCGTTATGGGCGCGCATGATTTCGATTTTCTCGCATCGCATGGCCTACGGTGGGACGCTTGCCTCTCTCGCCCGATGGGAAACACACTAGCGGACGCGGAACTTAAGGAAACTCTGCTACGCAAATATGCCACGGCTCGGCCTATGTCATGGGCGCGATTCTGCTCTACATCAATCTTTTTTGATGATAACGAATCGGTGCTCTCAATGCTTGACGGGCTCGGCATCAGGGCTTATAATTCTATTTCTTTCAATCAATCGCTAAGGAAAACAGCATGATTCGTTTACGCAAAATCGCCACCATTGACACTCAGGTAATGAAGCCTAGAGACTATCAGGAAAACGGCGACCCACAATCAGGCATGGGCTATAACTATCTTTATGAGATTGTCGGCCTTGACAAATACAACGCGGCATTCGCTGGCGTTCGCATGACTAAGGATGGCTATGCCAAGGAATTTTATTCCACTGGTCACAATGGCCTTTTCTCTCGCGTTCGCACTACACTGCGAGAATTTGAGCGCGTTTTTTGCGACGGTGAATTTGGCGCTCTGGAGGCTATCGTCTACGGCAACATCTGCAAGGGTGCAAATCGCTCACTCGCTCAGGAGCAATACATTCACAAACGCAATCAACACGGCGAAGAATGGATGCTTCCGACCATCGAAGCGGCTACGCCTCGCGGTCAGAAGCGACCTTCCGGCTCGACTGAATTTTACAACTGGTCACCGAAACGCGCTTATGGCAAATACCTTCAGAGCATGACGCGCAAAGCGATTGGCGAAGGGTGGCAGGATATTATCGACCACAATTTTCGCGGCCAATCTGGGTGGGCGCTTCCGACTGTCGGGCGGGAACTGTGAGAGCGGGGGCGCTGATAGCTGGCGCATACCTTGTTTATTCCGTCGTCACTGATCTGGCGATCTGGGGCGGCGCGGTTTACTATTATTTCAATGGGGGCTTTTGATGAAAGCACTACAAGCGAAACTCAACCGGCTCGCGGAGAATCTCTCCGCTCCGGTGGCGGTAATTTTAGAGGGGCGTGATACTGCTGGCAAATCCTCGACTATTCGGGAATTGACTCACTACCTACCGCCCGACCTTTACAGCGTTTGCCTATCGCACAAACCTAGCAAACGCGCAATGGCGGCATGGCTACCCTACTGGGAAACCAAACTACCAACGCAACCGCGCATCGTGTTTTTTGATCGAAGCTGGTACAGCCGCGCGATGGTTCAACATCTCAACGGATGGTGTACGCCGCGACAATACAACAATTTTATGCGGCGTCATAAAAACTGGGAAGCTAATCAGCCGGTGCGCTTGATTAAATTTTGGCTTTCGATTTCGGAACAGGAACAGCAACGCCGAATAATTCAACGCAAGCATTCACCGCTCACCTACTGGAAATTTTCGGAGAATGATGAAAACGCACTTTCGCATTATGACCGCATGAGCATTTTAAAAGAGCGCGTTATTGATTCGGAATGGCACACAATTAATTTCGAAAATAAATCAAAAGGAATTAAAAAATTGCTTGACAAATTATGCGGCGAGCTGGCATAATGTTTTTATTGACTAGGGGATTGGCCCCAGGAAAAGGAGAAAGAAAAATGTCACACTACGTAAACGAAGCCAACGCCGAAGCCTGCTACGAAGAAGCCTGCGAAGCGGGTTACGCTTTTTTCCCCGAAGCCGACTGGGACGGTCAAGCGTTCGAGGCTTGGGTAAACTGGAAAACGGACGAGCTTCTTTCTGAGCTTCCCGACGGGTACCGTTAATGTTCCATGTGGAACACCTCGCCCAACTCCTTGATTTATCAAGGATTTTGGCGCGCTCGCGCCAGTAGTAGTGCGACAGCGAAGTTGCTTAAAGGTGCAAATTAAGTTGAACAAAAACAGGTACTTAACAGTTAGTCTTTGAAAATTGGCGCGGGGGCGCCAGTAGTAGTGCAACGGTAGTTCAAATGTGGTGTTGCTTGCGCCATTATAAGTAGTAGTGCAACAAAAGTCAAGTCTTTTTTGCGGGTGTGGTGCAAATTATTTACAATTGTACCAGTCTTCGTGCCAGACCCCGTGCCCACCCTGGTAGTATACGCGCAAAACGTGGCAATGTCAAGGATTATTTGCAGCAAGTCCCGGGATAATCTTTTAAAAGCGCGGCGCCGATTATACAGTAGTAGACCGGCAGTTGTCAAGTACTTTTTGCACAATTGGTGCAAATAAATCGCTTGACAAGTCTCTGCGGGGTAGCATATAATGGCAAATTGTGGCAAACCTGGGGCAAACAGTGGCAAATTTACGAAAATTTTGGCAGATTAGGTGCAAAAAACACTTGACAGCCGAAATTTCGTACGCCGCCCCCCGGAATTCGCTTGCGTTGGGGTTACGACAAAAAAGATTTGACATTGGGAACCGGAGGTAGTATAATATTTATCAAATCGGAGGAAACTGCATGAACGATATTCAATTTGAAGCCTTTAGCTTGTACGCAGGTATGCGTATGGACGGTATGTCTAAGCTGGATGCATTTATGTGGACAATAAAGTGTCTGCTTCCAGAGGAAGACTACCCCAACGGATACGATGATGGTGCAGTAGAGCTGTACTCTTGGTTGCGGCAGAAGGTAAAGCTGGATGACTAAGATTAGAGTAAAAGCAAAAAAGCAATGGTCTGAGGCTGAGCGACGTTTGGCCCGGGCTGCTGCAGCCTTTGCAACTAACGAACTAGCATTAGATGTAAGTCCGATACCTATTCACATTGTACTAAAGGGCAGAAACGAACAAGATTTTGGTGACTCTATAGACCTGGGGCATAAAGTTATTGTACGTATTAACAAAAGCCCAAACTGGCTGGGTACTTTATTTCACGAACTAGAGCACGCTCGTCAATATGTTTACTGCGAACTTGAGCTAGAAACTGACCATGTTATATGGCGTGGAACACTATCTGCTAGAGATGCGGGCAACTATGAGGAGTACTGGAAATCTCCTTGGGAAGTGGAAGCAAGGCAAAAAGAAAGAGAATTATTTGCAGCTTTCCAAAAAAATCTCTTGACATAATCCTCAGAACCTTGTATAATATATTTTCAAAAGTGGTAAAACAAACTAATTTTTCGGGAGAAAAAAATGACTGATATGACTGCAAAGGCTTCGGCCAACTACTCACAAGAGATGGTTGAGTTCATCTCTAACTCTTACTCTGCTGCTCCGACTCGTGCTACAGTCGACCAGCTCGCTGAGAAGTTCAGCAAGACTCCACGTAGCATCATTGCTAAGCTCTCTGCTTTGGGTATCTACCAAAAAGTTGAGCGTGTAACCAAGCGCGGTGAGCCTGTCATTAAGAAGGAAGTCATCGTTGCTCAAGTAGCCGAGCGACTAGGTCGTGATCTGCCTTCTGTAGGTAAGATGACCAAGGTTGATCTTGAAGCTCTGCTCGAGATCTTGGGATAAATCCCGGGGCCTAGTGCCCCGTTTACTTAAATACTTCTATGTATATAATATACTGTCGAATTGGAGCTTTAACTCTCGTGCTAAATGCATGGGAAGACTATTGGCTAGCATTTCGAGAAGCGGAGTCTTTAAATAAACGGGATTACAAGGCGTACTACTTTGTACGTTATAAGGAGAATTTTAATGGCAAAAACAATGATTTTTGATGCCGCTACTACGCGTGCATACCGTAAAGGACGTTTTCAGGGCAAAAAAGTAATGTCACACGGTGCTTTTCGTGCAAAGCGAAAGCCTAACTCGCCTATCGTTAAGAGAGCGGAGGCCGTAAAAGCTGCTGCAACCTTTGGAAAAAGTCCTGAGTTCAAGTTCGCTATCTACGGCATTGAGGTAGAGTAATGCATCTTGTTCAAGAGCAAGAAGAGCCAGGAAAAACTAAGTATAGAGTCTATACTAAAAACGGAGCACTAATTTATGTGGGCCATCACGCCGGTGCTGCCCAAGAAATGTACGAAAACGGAGAGCGGGAGGAGTTAGATGTTAGAAAAACAAGAGAGGCTCGCAGTAGTGGATCGAGCGACTGATACAATAGAAGTAGAAGGTCAACGTATGTCTTTCACAAGCCTGCAAAGAGTAAAAGATGAGCTGTGGCACAACTGGGCGCTTTCAGAAGCCGAGGTTGACCACGTAATTCGTACAATGTATCAAGAAGGGGAAATTCGTGAAACCTTTTCTCTTTCTTCCTTTTATCCTTCTACATGGGGAACGAAAATATGAGCTGTAACATTACAGAAGTGGATCAAGTGACAATTCAATTTGCTACAAATGGGACTGTGCTTGAGTTTAGTGGGCGTATTGACGGAGACTGGTCTACTCGAAAAGAGTTGTTTTTAGTAGGAGATGAAGCTGATTTGTTTGCACGTATCGCTGACCTTCAGGTGTGTCACCGTGGAACTTAAAGAAAGTGCAGAAGCAATAGTATTTTGTATAAGTAGCTTTTGTACTCATGAAGCTGACCTTAAAAAATTCGAACCTAAACTTCACATGAACAGTGATGGGTTAGTCTTGGAATATAATGATAAGAGTACAGGACACAAAATGTTTGAAAAAATTTCTGGGCTGAAGAAAAATAATTCTTGACTTTTAGTTCAAAAACGGAGTATAATATCTTCTTAAATGGGGGAAGTCAGGGACGCACAGTACGCCACCGCACTTGCGATAAGACAGTAAAGATCCCGGTAAAAGTTAAGCCTATCCGGAGCCCCGACCTAATTTGTTCCGCCTTCGTTGACCCTGCCGTGTACAGGTTGAAAGGCATCGTCCGTGGGACAAAAGTGCTAATGCGGGATGGCAAAGCACTATAAAAAGTACCATCTTAGTTTAGTGCCACTTAGCGCACTTTTCCCTGTTCGAGGTACTATATCGAGCCCCCATGTGTACGGGCGGAGGTGCACGACCAGTTATGGCTTTGACACGTTTTCGGATTCTGGTTTAGCAAAAACGAAAAAGAGGTAGGTTGCATCTGCAGTGCTAACCTAGATACGTGATAGGAGGTAGGTGCGTATCACTACAACTATAGGAGGAAGTCCTTTTTATTATTGGTCTATTATTGCAAAGAGGCGTCGAAACCCTCGATCATAACGAAAGGCACTATATAGCCTAGTGGCAGTTCGCGGCTTTAAACCTAACTGCGGGTTTATCTACTCAGACCCGCTAACGCTAAGGGAGTAGGCAACTGACGAGTTGGACAATACGTAGATTTACTCAGTAGCTGCTTGGGAGTCATGCCCCAATGTAGACCTAACAAACGGTAATCGAAGGAATCCCTGCATAGAAATATGTGGGGATTTTTTTATGTGTACAAAAAATTTTCCTTGACATTTTTCTTCAGAACCTGTATAATATGGATTCTATGGGAGAAACTACATGGCAAAAATACTAGAATTTCCAGACAATCGTTCGTTGGAAAGGCAGTTAAAGATACTTACTGATGAACTTGTTGAACTACACGAGACGATGGGTAAGTTGTACGATAGTCAAGCGGCCTTAGACGGGTTGATCCTGGAAAAAGAAGAAGCGTACTCTAATGTACTAAACAAATACTCGCACGCTATTGGAGCTGAGAACATTGCTATCTCGCTACTACAGTTTGCGACCGACCATATTCAAGTGGACTTAGAAACAGGAGATATAAGATATGTCCCGCCAAAAGAGGAAGAGGAGCCTGATCCGGAAGTGCCGTAAGTGCGGTAAGGCTTTTAAAGCTGAAATCGACTCCGTGCACTATTGCTCCGTAAATTGTATATCGGCTTCTCACAACCCCGTTGCTGCTTTTAATCACAATCGCAGCGGGGTCCACAAGCCGAAGAAGGGCAAGGGAAGCTATACAAGAAAAACAAGAAGGAAGAGTTATGAGTAATTATTCGGAGAACGAAACGACTTATATGGTGCAACTGTACCAGGAAACCCCGTGCATGGCTACGGTGGATTTGCTCGTGGAACAATTAAAAAGAAGTAAGAAATCGATTATAGGAAAGCTATCACGAGAAGGTGTATACCGAAGGGAGGTGTATGTATCGAAAACTGGAGAGAAACCTATTACAAAAGTGGAAATCGTTTCTCATATTGCTGAAGGTTTGGGAGTTGAGGTTTCAGATCTGGCTGGTCTTGAGAAAGCTCCCAAAAACGTCCTTCGAATCCTATCAAAAGCTGCAGCGGGGTCAGCAATCTCCTAATGACTAGGGGACAATTCTCGTATATTAGTAGGCTAGCGGAATAAATAAGGGAAAATTTACGAACGAATTGGCGCAAATTTTGAACAGTTGTTCGCAAATTTAAAAAAGATTTTTACTTAAAGTATTCGTTTGGGTCGTATGACCCGTATTATTCTTATTTAATTATCAGGGTCATAGAGATTGGTACAATTCACACTTTGCTTTTACGAATGTAGTAGCGGGTTAGTTGCTGACTTAGCATATCTTGTAGACACCCCGTGTATATACCCTGCTCCCGCTAAGGCTCTGCAGGGTATTTATGCACGAAATAGCTACATTATGCTTACGTCAGCATGTAGTTAGTGAGAATCAGTAGACAGACCTTATTGTCTATCAATTTATGATATATTTTACCACACTTTTTGGCATATAGCAAATACTATTTTTGCCCTGGTCCTGGATTACAGTATCTGAGCAGTGTGAAGTTAACAAAAAAATATTATTTTGGAGGGTTAGGTGGAAGACTATTTGTGGGTAGTAATTGGTTGTATGATTTTAGCAACAGTAAGTAAAGGATGTATTCCTGAAGGTATTATGTAACATCACAGCAGTAAGAGCATTCGCATAAAACTAAAGGGGCTTCAAGGCCCCTTTTTTATATGACGTACAAATGGAGGGCATTTCGCAAGTATAGGAATATAGAAAGTGTAGGTAGTGCTATCCCGAGTATCATGATAATTTTTATACACGCAAACTCCAGTGGAGACAACTGAATTTCGATGGTTGTAGATTCCCGTTGCTCCTTCGAGAACGAGGTAAAGCCAAAGAACTTCCAAAGGTCTCTCACTGGTTTAGAATACTCTCTAAATCTGGGGCGAAAAAGCCCGGGCCTTTCATTACTTTACCGTTGTCTGCTTTGATTGGTGTTCCATCATCTCCTAACTTACTCATATTAGAAGCATGTACCTCAGTAAAACACTCATCAAGGTCAATACCAAATGTATGACCAGCACCGTATACAACATAGAGTATGTCGGTGAGAGCATCGGCGATTTCGACCATATCTTTATTTGCAATCGCTTCAACCAATTCATCTACTTCTTCTTGAATTAAATCTACTCGTAGTTCACGAGTACTAAAGTCGGGCCAGGTTGGTTGAGTCTCGACCGATTGACCGAAAGCCTGCATGAAATCTCCCACAAGTTCAAAATTTGTTCCTTCTATCATTATCTTTTCTCTTTCGTTTAAATCTTGCGACTGCAGCCTGTTTAGCCAGTCGTCGTTTTTCGCTTCTTGGTACATGATACTCCTTTTGTTTATAATCCCATAGTGTTTCTGAACATTTTTTCTTGAAAACTCGTAGAGCAGCGTCTACATTGTTGTTACGTACTTTAACTTTTGGCATGTATCTCCTTTTGCCTAAAAACTCCAACCTCTTTTACGTAGGTACGCTACTTGTTTGCGTATTGAGTTTTCTGTGCGATGAGGCAATACTTTTTCCTGTAGTTCACCTACAGTCATTCCAGAGTAGTGCTCTTTCAACAGTACTCTCTCGCGTATCGACCATGGTCGCTTTGAATATTCTCTCATGACATATATTATATTCGAACTGAGCTTCAAAGTCAAGTGATATTTTTAAGAAGAGGTCCATAGAAAAATATTTCTTGACAACATTTTCAAAATCGAGTATAATATATCCAATAGAAAAATAAGCTGAAAAAGGAGAATCTCTTGGTCGCTACTTATCTTATATTTGGACTTTGTATGTGTGGATGTGCTGGACAAGCATACTTCCTAGGCAGACGTTTGGGAATTGAATCCACCGTAAATTATTTAGTAGAGGAAGGAATCTTACAGCTTGAAGAAGAAGGCAACGGGTGAAGCCTTATAAAAGATCCCATTTTTAAAACCGGCGGCATCGAAAGAGCCCCAGCGTACCGAAAGGACGCAATTCATAAAAGGAGAACTTTATGACTAAGCAATTAGCTATGGCTGACCTACATAAAATTTTATTAGGTTTTGACCGTTTCATGGAACCAAATACATTCGCTCCAACCTTAGATGGCGGATACCCTCGATACAATGTGCTAAAAGTCGGAGACAACGGTTTCCGAGTAGAGTTAGCAGTTCCGGGCTGGAACAAAAATGACATTGAAATTGCTTTACACAAAGGCGTACTTACTGTTATTGGTAATGTAAAGCAAACCGAGGCGGAAAATGAATCCTATGTCTATAAGGGCCTAAGCGGTAAGTGTTTCACACGGACGTTCGGAGTAAGTGAGCACGTTAAAATTGATCGTGCTTATATGGAACGTGGCCTGCTATGCATTGACTTGCATGAAGAAATTCCTAAGGAATTGCAACCAATTAAGGTTACTATTTCATAAGGAAAATTATGTTTATATCACGAACTGATTGTTGCGGCGAGTGTCTACTTTGTATGTGGACACTATCAATTATAACACTAGCGCTAGCACCACTCTTCTAATCTTCGCGGGGTTTCGGCCCCGCACTTACTTCAGGAAACACTATGACACTTACAGGAACATATTACAATCCAGATACTCATCCGGATCAAAAGTATTTCTTAACTGAAAAATCAGAAGAAGAACTAACCCAAATTCAGCCAGAGCTTGCAGAAGTAGTAAGACGAGCTGTGGCTATCTCAGACATTGAAATGCAAGTACTGCACGGTAGACGAAGTTTAAAACAGCAAGATGAGTTTTTCAAAAAGGGTGCTACTGAAGGAATCACTTCTCCTCATCTATATGGATATGCTGTTGACCTAGTTGCAATAGTAGAGGGCCGTATGTGTTTTGAAACAGAGGTATATGATGAAGTAGCAAACTGCATGAAGTATGCAGGACAAGATTTAAATACTCCCATACGGTGGGGAGGAGCTTGGCATTGCCCAAATCTATGTAACTTTACTGGACTTTTAGATGAACTACAAATGAGCTACATCGACATTTGTCGAGAGAGGGACGTTCGTCCCCGGTTAGATGTTAATCACTTTGAGCTTACAATATCAACAGAATGAACTTTCCCACAGAACAAGTAATAGTTTCTTTAGTACTAGTGCTAGTTTTAGTATCTATGGTTACTTGTAGCCCTCAAGAAAGAAAGTGTGACGTTATTCATGAGAGTGCGTCTCCTCTTCAAAAATGCGAGGTATGGTAATGGAATTAATAGGAATATTGTGTATAATGATGCTTCCAATGATAGCAGGAGGTTTTACTTTCGTAGTATCACAAAAAGCTGTAGAGGGTAAGTTTTGACACAGCAGGACACAGTATTTATATTATTTTTTATGCTGGCAACTTTAAGTATAGTAGTAGGAATGTGGTACGGAGATAAAACGGATGAATCATCTAAAAGAAACAGGTAAAGGATACTTTGAACATTTGTCAGGCGCCTGGAAATTAGCATTTGTATTGCTAGTACACGGGCTTCTACCAAATGTATGGAGAAACAAAGTCAGCGACGAACTGCACAAAGATCAAAAGAAGCTGCATGGAGTACGAGTCGTTGACTAATTATTTTGCAAAGTCGATGACAAAGTTTTTTCGTTTCTTTGCAGATACATTCTTTGCAAAGAGATACGGACACCGAGCAGTCGTACTTGAAACAGTTGCAGGAGTCCCAGGTATGGTCGCAGGAATGCTTGTACACCTCAAGAGCTTGAGAACACACAAGCGAGGCTATGGCCCCATCATACGAAAATTACTTGCAGAAGCAGAAAATGAACGTATGCATCTTATGTTTTTTATCGAAATTGCACAGCCAAATAAGCTGGAGCGGGGTCTCATAATTACCGCACAATTTATATTCTGGCACTTTTATTTAGTACTGTACCTAATCTCTCCTCGTACTGCCCATATGATGACGCATTATTTTGAAGAGGAAGCAGTCAAAAGTTATACAGAATACTTAGATTTAATTTATAGAGAGGAGATAGAAGATGTTCCTGCTCCTCAGTTAGCAATCGAATACTATGGTATGGACGCAGATGCACGACTTTCTACGATGGTAAAACACATTCGTGCTGATGAACAAAATCACAGCAAAGTAAACTTGGAGTATGCAAATGTACTCAGATAAGGTATTGGATCACTATGAAAATCCCAGAAATGTCGGAAAACTTAACGAGAATGATAAAGATGTCGGAACAGGCATGGTCGGGGCTCCAGCGTGTGGAGACGTCATGCGGCTTCAAATCCGAGTATCGCCCGACGGAATTATTGAAGATGCTAAATTCAAAACTTACGGATGCGGCAGTGCTATTGCTTCTTCATCATTACTCACAGAATGGGTTCGAGGAAAGTCCCTTGACGAAGCGGGAAAAATCAGCAATGTCCAAATTGCTCAAGACTTATCGCTCCCGCCTGTAAAGATACACTGTAGTGTACTTGCGGAAGATGCTATCAAAGCAGCCATCACGGATTATAGGACTAAACATGAAAGGAACTACCATGAAAAACAGAACTAAACTCAGCGCTCTTGCACTGTCCACCGCTCTCGCCTGTGCGTTCGTACCGACCGCTCATGCAGGGGAATGGTCCGCAAATGCTTCGATGACCAGTAATTACATCTGGCGAGGGCTTACCCAGACAGAGAATGAGGCGGCTGTGCAGGGCGGAATTGATTATGCCTCGGACAGCGGCTTTTATATTGGCACCTGGGCTTCCAATGTGAACTATGGCCCCTCCGATGTTTACTCTTACGAGCACGACGTATACGCAGGGTTTGCTTTTGATACCGGCGCGGTTAACTGGGACGTTGGTTACCTCTATTACAACTACGACAAAGAAGCTAACTTTGACTTTGGCGAGGTTTATGTGGGCGCGGGTATTGGTGATTTCAGTGCAAAGCTTAACGTGCTGGCCAATACTGAAGCAGACGAGGCTGAGGGACAGGATTTTGGGTTCGGCGAGGCGTATTACCTCTCACTGGACTATGGTTTTGAAGTCGGCGACGGTGTGGGTATTGGCCTGCACGTAGGACATCACGATGGTGATTTTGCTGAAGCTTTTAACGGTAACGCCGAAGGTTATTACGATTATAACGTAACGGTCTCAAAGGGCGGCTTTACTTTTATGATTTCGGATACTGATGTAAAAGGTGGAGCTGCAGAGGGTGGATACGATAACGATCAGATCAAATTTGTCGTCTCATACGCTGTTGATATCGCGCTCTAAGTCATGAATGAGTATTATATCGAGCCTTATGATTCAATGCTACAAGTAACTCATAATGCCGCAAATTGGATGCACGAACAACTTTCTAAAAGAGGAAAGGGTAGAGGTATACGATTAGGAGTTGCACCTGCGGGATGTACGGGATATAAATATATAGTCGAATTTGTAGATCAAGAGAACGAAGAAGATTATATAGTACAAAAGAAAGGATTACTTTTCTTTATAGATCCTAAAAGCAGGCCCGTACTACAAGGTTCTGTAGTAGAGTTTAAAACTGAAGGTATGAACTCTGGAATAGAGATTATAAATCCCAATACACAAGATAAGTGTGGATGTGGTGAGAGCTTTAATATATAAGGCTAGGAAGATAGAATGAACCGTGAAAGATTATATGAGGAAATTAAAGCAGATGAAGGCGAAGTTCTCGAGGTCTATCTTGACCACTTGGGGTATCCTACTATCGGTATTGGACACTTGGTCACAGAAGAAGATGAAGAGTCTGGAAAACCTGCCGGGACAGCCATTACGGCTGAGAGAAGCAGAGAGCTCTTCGATCGAGACATTCAGTGTGCCATTGAGGACTGCGAAAGACTTTACGGGCAGTGGCACAATTGGCCGGAAGAGGTTCAATTAGTTTTAGTAAATATGGCGTTCAATTTGGGCGCTACTCGTCTGTCGAAGTTTAAAAATATGCAGAATATGCTATCTCAAGGAAAGTGGAAAGAGGCTGCGGCAGAGGGCCGCGACTCTTTATGGTACCGACAAGTTACAAATCGAGCAGAAAGATTAATGACACGACTTGAAAATATCTCTTGACTTTTATTACTAGTTAGTGTATAATATATGCTAACTGGAGGTAGTATGAATCTTTTTTATCTTGATGAAGATTTAGATGCGTGTGCAGAAGCTCACGTCGACAAACATATTGTAAAAATGCCGTTGGAAGTAGCCCAGATATGCTGTACTGCTGTCTGGATCGACGTGCACTTGGGTTTTGTACCCCGGGCTTTGAATAAATCAGAGTCCGACCATCTCAACTCCTTGAAGAAGGAGATTAAACACTTACCGCCTGAAAGCAGACCCCTCACTCCCTACTTGCCTATGATGTACAATCATCCTTGTACTATATGGGCACGTAGTTCTTTGGATAATTATGAGTGGACGCACTGCTATGGCAATGCGTTAGGAGAGGAGTATCGTTATAGGTATGGGAAGCAGCACAAATCAGTCACAGTCATCAACGAACTACCCGATATTGTCAAAATGGAAAGAGTTGGATTTACCACTTTCGGATTGGCAATGCCAGACGTGCTCAAAGACTATGACAATCCTATACAGTCTTATCGTGACTACTATCATCTCGACAAGGCTACTTTTGCCAGCTGGACTGGGAGACCTGCCCCCTCATGGTGGGATGATTCTCTCGCAGATTACGAAACGAGGATTACAGCGAAATGAAAATATTTGATTTAGAACAAGAGATGCTGCAGTTTGCAAATGTCACCGAAGAAATTGAGTTAGTAACCAAATACTTTTTAGAAGATTCTAAATGGGAAGATATGGCTCCTGAGTTAGCTGATGCTCTTATGAATAAGTATCTAGCTATTAAAGACTTGTACGAAATCAAGTTTGAAAATATGTGGCATACCTTTGAAGACGTTTGTAAAGAGTATCATATTGCTCATAAATTGGCAGGGCTTGAGCGAGAAGAAGAGCTACAGGGATTGTTTGATGAAAAATAAAAAAAGTTATAACCATCTTAAACTCGTAGCTTCTCGCTCTGGCCTATCAAAAGTAGATGAGCAGTACTTAGAGTTAGAGAAGCAACAAGACGAGCTTGAAGAGCAAGCAAGGTTAATTGCTGAAATGTATGGAGAACCTGACGAAGAATGAAAAAACTAGGCTTTTGGGTGTATGACACCTATAATTTCTTTTTTAGTCTTAAAATGAACCCTTTAAGATTTATACCAAATGCGTTTACACAGTACATACTGATGTTTTATCTGTCAGTGATGTGGACAGTTGTATTTACGCTTTGGACCGGATATAGTATTTATTTTGGTCTTGGAAGTGTCGGTGGACACTTGTTAGTAATTAGTGCATTTTTTATTACTGCTCTTACATTTCAAGATGCAGAAAAGAATGGCCATTTATGGGTACAGAGAGCTAAGCCTGCCCCAGTAGAGAACAGGAGAGGTGTGTGGGACCTGGAAAAAGAGGGGTGAGTACGTATGAGATTGTAGAAGTATTCTATGCTCAAAATGAAAGAGTATATAGAGTAATAGAAAAGAAAGCCGACGGACAAATACAAGACGTAGCACGACTTACTAGTAGAGAAAAAGCTCAATACTACATAGATGTACGTCAACAACAAACAGCACCGGAGCATAATCAATGGTAGGCAAGTTTAAAAGTAAACTATTTAATGTATATCATCCTCCTCACTATAAAGCACACCCTAGTGGGGTGGAGTGTATTGAAATTACAGAACACATGAGTTTCTGTCTTGGAAATGCGGTAAAGTATATCTGGAGAGCTGGAATAAAAACTCACGATCCTGTACATGATTTAAGCAAAGCAGTATGGTATCTAAATAGGGAGATAGCAAAAATTGAGAAGAATCAAGAAGAAAGAGTCAGAGAACTTGTCCGATACGAATATACGGAAAGTAATCGATCTTCTGAGTGGCAACAGTCCTATAACAAAAAAGGAAGCCTGTGGTATCCTGAATATAGCATACAATACAACCAGGCTTCAGAGAATAATTGATGAATTTGAAGAGACGCAGGCGTATCGTTCAAAAAGAAAAAGTCAAAACAAAGGAAAAGCAGCCACAAAAGATGAAGTGGCAGATGCGGTTACTCGATTTTTATCCGGCGACGCCATCTCAGAAATCGCAGTGGGGTTGTACAGATCCTCAGGATTTGTCAAAGCCATCATCGAACGTACAGGAGTTCCCCAAAAAGGAGAAGGAAAGTACGACTACTTGCCAGACGAGTGCGTTGCAGAAGATTTTGCTGATGGAGAGATAGTGTGGTCGGCCAAGTATCACGGCCCTGCTATAATTAAACAAGAATTGTCAATAGATTATCAGGCAGAGAAACCTGGAATCAAAGATGTAAACTACGAAAAGAAGTACGGCAGTAAATGCTATAACATCTGGGTAATTGAAAAAATTGACGATGATTACAGTGATCGCTGGACTACTACACAAGGCGGGGGGTTTACCGCAACACAGCTTGCATACGATTTGGGAAAGCTGACACACCTTCAAGAATACGGTGTAGATTTATCACGTATCTAAAAAAACTTCTTGACTTTCACTTCATATACAAGTATAATATGTATATTGAAGATGAGGGAACCAATGGGCGACCGATTTTATAAGCAACAACTAACGGCCACGGGAAACTGTCCCGGGGCTACCATTTCACAACGTAGAAGGAAACGAAGAATGGCATGGGATGACGAAAAGAAAGCAGCAGTAATTGAGCAATACGAAGCTGCAAATCCAACTCCAGAGAACAGCATGGAGATCGTCGCGGAGCTTGCGGAAGAATTTGAAGAGTCACCAAACGGTGTTCGTATGATTCTTACTAAAGCAGGCGTGTATGTAAAGAAAGCCCCCGCTTCTGGTGGAGCAAAAAGCACAGCCTCGAATGGTGGTAGTGGCGGGCGTGTATCAAAAGCTGCCGCCATTGAAAGTTTGTCTGCTGCAATCTCTGATGCAGGTCAAGAAGTTGACCAAGAGATTCTTGACAAGCTGACAGGCAAGGCCGCTGTATACTTTACAGGTGTTATTTCCGCAATCAATAACTAATACCAATGCTCCTAAGTAGTACGGGACAGCAGAAGAGTCTGCCAACTCGCTTCACTAGGAGCATTTGTGAAAAAGGAAGAACTAGCACAGCTTGTCAACGAGTATGGCGATGCTGTAATTAGTTATCGTAGTGAAAACAGTGGTAAGTTGAAGTACAATGTTTGTACTCTTGACTTCACTACTCCTTACATTCAGAACAAGAAAAATCGGGCAAAAGAGTCTGACAGTACTCTTTTGCTTTTTTGTTGGGATACTGATTCTTACAGATTATTAAAACCTGCTAATGTAACGAGCGTAGTTCCATTGGCCTCCGTACTAAAAAACGGAGACTGATATGGAACTACATAATGCTCCAGAGGTTTTTGAAAGAGTCGTACACTACGATGAAGATAAACAAATACAAATACGACTAACAGTAAATTGTTTTCGTGGTATCGAATACTTGCATCTACGCAAGTACTATATGGACTTTGAAGAAGAATGGAAACCTAGTAATGAAGGTATTGCCATGCCCCTCGACCTTACTAATAGTAGAGAACTATTTTGCGGGTTGGTAGAAATTTTAAGTCTTGCAGAAAGCAAAGAGATCATAGAAGAGCATTTTTCCGATCTTATCCAGGACATTTATACAAAATAGTTCTTGACTTTTCTTTCTTCTTTCTGTATAATATATGGTCTGAGTGGGAGAAAGTATGAAAGATTTTTTTGAAAAATGTGAAGCAGCATACTTTTCAGGTTTTCCGATTATTTCGGATGCTGAGTATGATGCACTTGTAGCAAAGTGGAATCATCAATCTGTGGGCCATACGGTTACAGACGGTGTTCCACATCTATACAAGATGTATTCACTACAAAAATATTTTGATCTTGCTGAAGCTCCTAATACTTCGGAGTATGTTTGTACTCCAAAGCTAGATGGGGCTGCTGTGTCTTTACTATATGTAAACGGACACTTTGCACTCGGATTGACACGAGGCGATGGTAACTTAGGCCGAGACGTTACCATGAAGCTAGAAGAGCTAGTATCTGCCACTATTCCTATGAAGGGTAATGTGCAGATTACTGGAGAGGTAGTTTTGCCCTCGTTTGTCCCCAATGCTCGCAATGCTGCAGCGGGGTTGTTAAATGTCAAAGACATTAAAGAGTTTCGAGAGCGATCTCAAGACTTGGTTTTTGTCGCTTACGACCTCCAGTTTGAAAAAGACTATTCAGACTATAAGTCAGCAATGTATGCATTGGCCCATGAAGGTTTCAATGTCGTAACAGACTTCGACGCTACTGATTATCCTACGGATGGTTTAGTATACCGCCTGCGCGATCAGAGAGCCTTTCAAAAAATGGGACATACAGCCCACCACCCTCGGGGCGCTTTTGCTCTCAAAGAGCAGAAAGAGGGGAAGATTACAGAATTACTCGATGTTGTGTGGCAAGTAGGTAAATCAGGCGTAGTCAGCCCTGTTGCTCTACTTGATCCAGTCGAAGTAGAAGGTGCTCTCGTGGGCAGGGCAACTCTACACAATATCGAGTACATTCGCTCTTTGGACCTGGAAATCGGTTGCAAAGTAGAGGTAATACGTAGTGGGGACATCATTCCGCGAATCGTTCGCAGAGCAGACCTGCCAAAAAATAGTTCTTGACTTTTACCTCAGTTTTTCGTATAATATATTCTACATTTTCGGAGTTATCTAAATGCTAAGATCAATCCTACCGCCAACGGAATGTCCGTCTTGTGGTGGCGAGCTTACTTCGGTCAATGATTTGTTCTACTGTTACAGTAGTAACTGTTCAGCACAGAAGCAAAAGAAGATCGAGCATTTTGCAAAGACTCTGAAGATTAAGGGCTTAGGCCCCGCAACAATAGAGAAGCTAGAAATAGATGACTTCGATCAAGTTTATCTATATGATGAGATTCTACTCTGTGATAAGCTGGGCGAGAAGCTCGGCAAAAAATTACACGCAGAAATTCAAAACTCTATTTCTGCTCCTCTTGATTTGGTATTACCTGCTTTTGGTATTCCACTGATCGGAAAAACGGCAACGAAGAAGCTGTCTGAGACTGTTACATCAATTACTGAAATTACTACAGACACTTGTGAGCGTGCCGGATTAGGCCCAAAAGCAACCGAGAATCTATGTAACTGGTTAAATGAAGAGTTCTATTGTTTTTATGATGGTGCTCTACCGTTTGACTTGAAGTTTACACCCCCTGGCGTATTGCCGATACCTATGGATAGAGGAGTTGTCTGCATAACCGGAAAGCTTAAGAGTTTTAAGACTAAGGCTCAAGCAGGCACAGCACTCGTTAGTCGTGGCTATATAGTAAAGTCAAGTCTAACAAAAGATGTAACGATTCTCGTAAATGAAAGCGGTATTGAATCGGCAAAAACTAAACAGGCCAGAGAATCTGGCATTGAAATAATTACGGATTTACAATCCTATTTGGAGAAAAAATATGGCACTTCCCAAGTGGACGGATGAGCGTACTGAAGCGCTCACTACCTTTGTCGGTGGCGAAAGCCCCGTATCCCAAGCTACTGTTGCAGAAGCAGCAGATCAGCTTGAAACCTCTACTCGTTCTATCTCTAGCAAGCTGCGAAAGATGGGCTTCGACGTAGAGCTGGCTTCTGCAGCTTCTGGTAAGTCTTTTACCGAAGGTCAAGAAGCTACCCTCCGCGCTTTCGTTACTGACAACTCTGGTCAGTACACTTATGCTCAAATCGCTGAGCATTTCGAAGGCGGCTCTTTCTCACCTAAGTCTATTCAGGGCAAAATCCTGAGTATGGAGTTGACTGATCACGTTGCTCCTGCCCCCAAGGTAGAAAGTGTACGTACCTACACACAAGCTGAAGAAGCTACCTTTGTTTCTATGGTAAACGATGGTGCTTTCGTTGAAGCTATTGCAGAGGCTTTGGGCCGATCTGTCAACAGCATTCGCGGCAAGGCTCTCAGCCTGCTTCGCTCTGGTGATATTGATGCAATTCCTCGCCAAGAAAATACAAAGGGTTCTTCAAATGTAGACCCATTGGATGGTGTTGACGTTGCTTCAATGACTGTTGAGGCTATTGCCGAGTCTATCGGTAAGACTGCTCGTGGCGTTAAGACTATGCTTACTCGTCGCGGTTTAACAGCAGCCGACTATGATGGCGCGGCTAAAGCAGCCAAAGCGGCTCAGTAAAACTTTTTGATGTAGGCGGCTGGCTCTCCAAATGAGGGCCAGCTTTTTTCTGTTCGGGGGGACAATTGAATATTGCCAGTGCTTTAATAAAGCAGTGTATTTCGTTGCGCGATTTTGAAACGTGGAGCTATCTGCGGAAAGATTATTTGCCTACGGAATATCATCTAGTTTTTGATTCTATAGACAAGCACTGCGAAAAATTTCATGAGTTCCCTTCGTTCGATGATTTAAAACTAAGTACACGCCACGCTACTACTAGAGATAAAGTATTTGCTATTGAAGCAGTCAATATTGATATTGATGCGGGCACTCTTCTAGAGTATCTTAAAAATGAGTATACTCAGAAAGAAATTTTAAACTCTCTTGATAATTATTTAGATACTTCTGTGCTCTTTGCTAGTGCAGAAGAGTCTGTGCAGGAATTGCATCAAATAGTCCTTGATATAGAAGATAAAGTTGACTTAGAGTTGCCCCAGGAAAGTATGCAGCGAATTGAGTTGTTTGAGCCTGAAGAAGAGATTGATAAATATATTGGTCTTGGGTTGAATACCGAGTATGACTTTGATATTAAGTTCTCTCCTCGAGACTTGGTATTGGTAGGTGGGCGTAGAGGCGCAGGTAAGTCTCTAACGTGTGCAAATATTGCTAACAATGTTTTTCAATCTGGCCGTTCAGCTATCTATTTCACTATAGAAATGGATAGTCGTTCAATACTGCAAAGGTGTTGTTCGATTGCTACTGGAGTACCTTTTGCTAGACTCAGAACACAAAACCTAAGTGTAACTGAATGGGAAAAAGTTGCTGGGTGGTGGGCAAGCCGCTTCCAGCAGGGCCAAGATCGCTTGAAGGAATATAGAGAAAAGCGCGATTTCCAAAGTTTTCATCATAAACTTACTACCGAGCATGAGCTTCTCCCGACTCAACAGCTTGATGTAGTTTATGATCCAAGTCTTACGCTTGCTAAGATCCGAGCAGAGTTAGATAAGAAAGTGAATAGAATCGAAGCCGGGGTCATAATTGTAGACTATATTAATCAAGTTAAAAGATCTTCCGTTCCCTCAAGAGGTGGACAGTACGACTGGACGGAACAGATTGAAGTTAGTAAAGCCCTAAAATCTATGGCACAAGAGTATGATTGTACAGTATTCTCTCCGTATCAAACAGACGCTACGGGAGAAGCTAGATTTGCAAAAGGTATTCTTGACGCAGCTGACGCAGCTTACGCGCTAGAAACTTGGGATCAAGAAGATGCGTGTATTACATTTAATTGTGTAAAAATGCGTGCTGCAAGTATGAAGTCATTTACTTCTACTATGGATTGGGAGTCTTTAAAAATAGGCCCAGAGACTGCACTCACTCCGAAAGAGAGAGAAGATTCGGCTCATAAGAGTGACGAAGAAATAAACGACCTATAATAAAAATATTCCTTGACACTCCCGTTGATTTCATGTATAATATATCTTGAAATTGATGGGAGTTTTTATTTATGGGGATGATATATGGATCGTTACGCTATGATGTCACGGGAAGAAAGAAGCGTAATTATGCGCGAAAAACTAAGACTAGCACGAGAGGGAGTATTCATGAGCCTCAACGAGTTAATTACCGCAGGTGTATGCTTGAGTACCCCTCAGCTCCCGACACAGTTGGAGTTGCCGCTAGGGTGGAGAGCCCACGTTATACTGGAACCCTCGTTAAGGGTATCGGAACCATGCATAAATCCAATGCGATACCAATTATCAACGAAGAAGAAATGAAAGATATTGCCAGAATGAGAAGATAGTGCTTGAGTATGTACTATGGCACTTATTTGGATGGGAGAAGCCGGATATGCACGATGCACTTATAGAACATTGGAACAGTAGAGATACCTGCCCTAACTGTGGAGAAACTTTAGAAGGGGACGGATATAGTAATGGTAATCCTGTACGATGCCCCAATGCTTTAGAAGAGGACTGGTGGTATAGCGAACCAGATAGCGGGCCTTGGCTTTGTAGTATTGATGAAGATTATGACGAGCCTACTGAAATAGATGAGTGGGCATCTTTTGATCCGGACTGTTAATGAACGTAGAAGATTTACTTAGCACTAAAGATATTCCTTTCATACCAAAGGGGAAAGACTTTGTTGTTCGTTGTTTGAACCCTGAACACGATGATCGCAATCCTAGTATGAGAGTGGATCAAATCACAGGTATTTTTAACTGTTTTTCCTGCGGCTATAAGGGTAACTTGTTTACTCATTTTGGCCAAAAAGCTAATAAGATGGAACTTAGAAAGCAACTTATGAGAAAAAAGATAGATGAAATAAGATTTCAAAGCTCAGGACTACAGATGCCAGAGGGCTACATGCCGTATGTAGGAAACTGGAGAAACGTAAAGCCAGAAACATATAAAGATTTTGAGGCTTTTATTCATGCAGGAAAAGACTTTAATGGTAGAATCTGTTTTCCAATAAGGGATAGATCTGCACGAATAGTAGCTTTTCAATCAAGAACAACAGGAGATCAACAGCCTAAGTATTTAAATACCCCTCCCGGGGCTAAGCTTCCTTTGTTCCCAATTGTTGAACCCCTTCAAGGAAGGATCATTTTAGTTGAAGGAATATTCGATGTTATTAATTTACATGACAAGGGATTGACAAATGCTGTCTGTTGTTTTGGAGTGAATAATGTCACTGAAGAAAAACTCCAAGTACTCACTGTAGCTGGAATAGAAGGAATAGATGTATTTTTAGATAATGATGATGCGGGGCAAGCAGCCTCTAAAAAAATTCGTGAGATGTGTGAAAATTTAGATATTGACACTCGAAATATTTCTTTTGGGGATAAGAATCTAGATCCTGGCGCTCTTGCTCAAACTCAAGTAGATAAATTAAAGAGTAAATTATATGCCTAAAGTTGCATTAATAGAAACTAAACCAAGTAGAACAAATTTTAAAAAAGAATTCGAATTTGACTTTGATCAGTACCAGCTTTGTTCTGATCCTACAGTCAAGAAAGTTTTAAAAAGAGATTGTGACATTGATATTAATACTGATGATTATGATTGGTTAGTACTTGTAGGCTCTGATGCTTTAAAGTACTTTACCAAAATAAACTCAGTTACAGAATATTCAGGCAAAAAAGTTGACGATAAGTTTTTGCCTGTTATAAATCCAGCAATGCTCGCATTTAAACCAGAAGCAAAGCGTACTTGGCAAGAAAGCGTAAAAAATATTCATTCTTATATCTCTGGAGATATTGAGGATGTAGTTATTGATAATAGTATAGCTTTCGGTATCCAAGACACAGAGGAAGCAAATGAATTTATTCGTTGTGCCATCAAAGATCCATGCCGATACATTGCTCTCGACTCTGAGACTACTGGTCTCTACCCTAGAGACGGTTATATGTTGGGCATTAGCCTTAGTTATAATGGCAAGTGTGGGGCTTATATTGATACCAACTGCTTTGATGATAGCACTGAATCACTTTTGCAAACCCTATTTAACCAGAAAACAGTAGTATTTCATAATGCCAAGTTTGATATGGCATTCTTTGAGTACCACTTTCATTTTAAGTTTCCTCAGTTCGGTGACACTATGTTGTTACATTATTTAATTGATGAAAATCCTGGGGGACATGGACTAAAGCAACTTTCTCTTAAGTACACTCCTTATGGAGATTACGAAAAGCCTATGTATGAGTGGATAGATAGGTATAGAAAAGAGCACGGTATACTAAAAGACCAGTTTAGTTGGGATTTTATTCCGTTTGATGTTATGAAAACATATGCTGCAATGGATGCAGTATGTACTTTTTTGATTTATGAAAAGTTTTATCCTGCTATTCACAAGAATAAAAAACTACTATCAGTATATGAAAATATCCTTTTGCCAGGAACTAGATTTCTAGTTGATACTCAAGATAATGGTGTGCCTTTTAATCGCACAAGACTTCTGTTTGGACAAGAACAAATGCAGAATGACATTGATGAAGCTATCTCTGCTTTGTATACTAATGACAGGATAAGAAAATTTGAGGAGTTAAATGGAAAACCTTTTAATCCAAATAGCACTGTTCAGTTGCGTAGCCTTTTATTTGATTTCTTGGGCCTCAGCCCGACTGGAAAGAAAACTGGCACGGGCGCAGACTCTACTGACGCAGAAGTGCTTAAAGAACTCAGCCTTCAATCGGACGTACCAAAACGGATCTTGGATATACGACAAAAATCAAAAATCAAAAATACTTATCTTGACAAAATTATACCTCAGTTGGATCGAGATTCTCGACTTCGTACGGGTTTTAATCTTCACGGCACTACTTCTGGGCGGCTTAGTTCAAGCGGTAAGCTTAATATGCAACAGCTTCCTAGGGATAACCCTACTGTAAAAGGGTGTATCAAAGCCGCAGAGGGGCATAAGATAGTGGCTATGGATTTAACAACTGCCGAAGTTTATGTAGCAGCAATTTTAGCAGAAGATGCAGCACTTATGGATGTATTTCGTAGTGGCGGAAACTTTCATAGTACTATTGCACACAAAGTATTTAAGTTGCCTTGCAAAGTAGAAGAGGTAGCAGAATTATATGCAGATCGGAGACAGGCTGCGAAGGCAGTAACTTTTGGTATTATGTATGGTGCCGGGCCTGCAAAGATTAGTGAACAAGTAACAAAAGACAGTGGAAAATATTTTTCTAGACAAGAAGCATCTGAAGTAATTAAAGATTACTTTGGAGCATTTCACAAGTTAAAGAGTTGGATTGATTCCAACCAGAAGTTTATTGAAACTAATGGATTTATCTATAGTTTCTTTGGTAGGAAGAGGAGATTGCCTAATGTTGAAAGTACCGATCCAGGTATCCGAAGTCATAGCATTCGCTCTGGCCTTAATTTTTTGGTTCAGTCTGCTGCTAGTGATATTAACCTATTAGGTGCTATAGACATGGGGGCATTTATTAAATCGCAACAAATGAAGTCTCGTATCTTTGCTTTGGTACATGACTCAATACTTGCGGAAGTTCCAGAAGGAGAAATAGATTTTTACTGCAAACAGCTTCAACACTTTGTTCAAATGGATAGAGGAATCACAATTCCGGGAGCTCCTGTCGGATGCGACTTTGAAATCGGAGAAGACTATTCAATGGGAAAATTCCAAAAAATGTATGGTGATTCAGTATAAAAATATAAGTAGAGTTAAGTTTCCTGTCTATGCCATGCCTTCGGGCAACTGGTATAGACAGGATGGTCTTTTATTTTTAGACGACAAAATCCTAGACGATAAAAACATGGAAGGTGACACCTTGGGGATACGCCGACTACAAACCCCGCATAAAAATTTACAAGAGTTACATTATCAGTTAGATAATTTTCGAGGTATTTTAAAATCAAATTCAAAACATTTTGTAGATAGTTATGGCATACCATTTATCTATGAAAAATCACAGTTTTGTAAATTAAAATACTATCCAATAAAAAGAATAGTTAGTAAAACTAGTAACTCTTTACTGTATTTGGAGGGAATAAAAAATCCATTCGTTATACCTAGACCTCCTGCCGATGAAATAATCTATGCAGGAATTCTTCACTACGGTAACTTACCGTGGGTTTTATATGATTATTCAGAAACTAAACTAAAAGATACAAGAAGGAAAGTATGAAACTTAGTCAAAGACTAGACATAGTAGTATTAGTTTTAATAATACTATATGTTCTTACAGGATGTACGATTACAAGAAATCCTGGGTTAGATTTAAGTCCGTGTATACAATGGACGGATATTCAAGTAACCGACAAAGAATGTACACGGCCACTTTATGGCGGAGAAAGACTGTGCGTATACGAGCCTTATATAACTTCAGTTTGTGTTGCTCATGAAAGCAGTACTTAGTAATCGTATTTACATGGATGCTAACTTGGAACTTCGTGAGAAGTTATCCAAGGAGTTGACGTATAAAATTGCACCTCAGAATCCTAAGGATCCTCCGATCATTATTAAGAATCTGCAGCGGGTGCGCGAAAATCTGGTATCCATACCAATCGGACGAGGAGATC
>Ga0070746_10000015_pt1 | contig 68628 bp, 72 predicted proteins | sample VirMetDEL_Mar_21_FD_77016 | JGI IMG/M metagenome (GOLD analysis project Ga0070746, IMG submission 77016) | Aqueous microbial communities from the Delaware River and Bay under freshwater to marine salinity gradient to study organic matter... | ecosystem: Environmental > Aquatic > Marine >...
CCTGGTGTAATACCTAATTCTGTTGCCTTGTCTGCACAAGCGGTATTGAAAGCATCTAATTGTGCTTGGTCTTCAAAAATTAAAGTAACTGTTTGAGTTAATCCATCTTCAGAAAACTCCTCGGTAGCTTGAACCAAATTGTCTGCTAACCATGTGCTTCTAAAAGTTGAAAAATCAGAATTACTATAACTAGGAAAAGCTGTGCCTAACTCTGTTCTGTTAATAATATATCTTTTAACTACTGACATTTAAGTCTCCTAAAATTAGTTTTTGTTTCTATATTTATAATCATGGTGATATAGAGAAATCATTCCATAATGTATTACTTTTAATAAATCAGCTCTATTAAACCCATCCTTTTTTCCATAACGTTGGGCATACTTCATAATGTTTCCAATTAAGAATCCATCACCATGTCCACTATCAATAATAAATTCAGTTGCCTGAAATTTATTTTGACTATAATGCTGGGAGTATGTGTTGTCCACATACTCCTTTATTTCTTTGAGGGTTTCACCCTCATTATATTTATAATTAATATTGTTCTTCTTGAACATCACTTTCCTCAGTTAAATCTACTTTTGCATCTACTTTATTGTAGAGTTCAATAAATGCTGACTTTGTGTCCTCATCAAATCTGTTTACACAAAGTTCAATAGCCTTTACTCTGTCATTAAACATGGCATAAGCATTTACAATATGCTCTAGTCTACGTGTTGAGATTAACTCGTCAATTGCACCTTCATAAAATGTCTTACGAATTACTTCAGCCCATGTTACTAAGTTTTCTGCAAACTCAACATCTTCAACATTTGCCTTTGCCATTTTATTTAGTATGATTTTCTTCTCATTTGCCGGAGTAGGGTATTCCTGTTCGACCGTTATTGCAAACCTTTCTAGAAATGCTTCGTCTAACATTTGTGCTGACATAAACTTGCCATCTTCTGAACCACGTCCTTTTGTATTCGCGGTTGCTATTACGTTGAAGCCATGTGCTGGATGCACAACTTCGCCTGTCTTTTTATTAAAGTAAGGCTTGCCTTCTAGTATAGCCTGTAAGCACATCAACTTGTTAGAGCCTCTATCAATCTCATCTAATATTAAGATTGCGCCTCTTTTCATTGCTGTTAATACAGGGCCTTCTCTATAAACAACGTTGCCATCAACAAGTGTATTGCCACCAATCAAATCATCTTCATCTGTTTCAATGCTGATGTTTACCCTAAGTGCTTCTTTGCCTAACTTCGCACACGCCTGCTCGACCATTGTTGTTTTACCATTACCTGACAATCCAGAAATAAATGTAGGATAAAACATTCCGGATTGGATAATTTTATTTAGGTCTTTAAAGAATCCAAATGGGACGAACGTCTCGTCTTTTGTTGGAATTAAATTATCTACTTCCACTTCTAGTTTTGCCTGTGTTACGACCTTTGGGTCTGACTCAATAGTTGCAATTGGTTGTTGAACTGGTTGCTCAACTTTACTAACAACATGGAGTGCTGGGTTAATAGAATATTGATTATAGCCTACTTTGTTTTCTTTAAAAAACCAGTGTGGATATCTCAATCCGTTTTCCTCAATCACCTTAATGACATCTGCTCTTTGAACGCTAGCAACATTTGGAAATGTTTCTGCTAATGCGTTTAAAAATGTTTCTTTATCATAGTTCATAATATATTTACCTCTCTTTTTTATTAACTATACCACATATGATACAGTCAAATGCAAAAAATGTCAAGCATTTTATGCAACTTTTTCTATAAATCTATTTACAAAAACTCTTGTTTTGTTTTTGTTGCCTTGGAACTTTTTAAATCCTCTTAACAAATCACCTTTCTTGTTGGACTTAACTTCTAATTCATCTTCACTAACTTGAATGTTCTTACCATTTTTAATTATGAACTTACTATCATATTGTTCAAAGTCTGTTAGTTCAACAAAACCATTTCTTAACCAGTCCTTTTTCCAAGCTACCTGAAATTCTTTTTCGCCTTTGCTCCAGCCATACTTTTCAGTAAACTCTCTTTCAACATCATACTTACCAAACCTGCCTATGTGAAAGTTGATAAGTCTAGAATCAGTTTCTTGTTTAAACCATTTCTTAACTAACTCATATTGAATAGCTTTATCTCTAGTATAATATTTCTCACCCTTGTGAATAATAGTTTTGCCTTTTTTCTGTATCGCAAATCCATTATAATTTCTGCTATCAAAATATTTATCTTTACCACATTCTACTCTTAATTCGCTTGTAGGACCTCCGTCGGTTAGCAGTATTGTGTTCATTACTTCGACCTTGTGTTGTTGCCTAAACTTTCTAACAAGTTCAGTAGCAATGACCATAGTCTCAACTAGGGGTGTTCCGCCTAGTCTAAATTGTGTAGGTAAGTCATAACCATTACAACATAACTCTGTAACTCTAGGATTATATCTATGCTCATAATAACTATCATGGTTGCTATATGATGCTCCTACCATTAATAATGTTTTGAACATCTCATTATATTTTCCTTGATTTAAGTTTGAGCTAAGTAAATGATTAATTTTTATATCATCTTCTCTAATCATTAATTGATTTAATTTTCTACCGCCCTGTGCCTCTTCCAAGAGTCTTAAATGTTTTTCATATGAAAATTCCTCATTTTCATCTCGGTATCTTCTGCTTTGGCCTGTAGTAAATGAATAAACATCAAATGGTATGCCTACTTTCTTACAAAATTGTGCTTGTATTAAAACTTGTTCTAAGGTCGCTGCTATATCATTTTGCATAGAACCTGAAAAGTCAATTATAAAAACCATACCATGATTTTTGCCTTTAGGAATAATTGTGTTTGAAAGAAATACATCTTCAGTTAATCTTGTAGCCCAAAGTTTATCAACATCTAACTCGCCTGTTTTAGAAGTTCTAGCTTTCTTTAATTGTGATGCCTGTCTTCTAAGTTCAAATTGTTGAACAAGTGCTGAAATATATGCCTTGTTTTTGTTTTCGAATCTTTTGAATAAAATTTGTTTTGCTTTTTCTATAGGAACAATATGTTCTGCCAACGACTCATCTATTCTTACGAACATATTAGAGCTCCATTTTGTATCTAAAAGCTCGTTAATTGAAGTTACAAAATAATCTAAATCTAATTTTGTTGGCATTGTTACATACTTCGGAGGAAGTGCGTCTTTATCAATAATTTTATCTTCATTATTTCTAAAGTTTTGGTCGGTAATTGAAACAGGCTCTTCTTCTCCGCCTTGCATACCACCACCGGATGTAGGATATGATTCGTCTTGTTCTTCCTGCTCTTCTTGTTCCTCATCTGAATCTTGTGATTGCCCACTACCGTTATCCTCTTCCTCGTCTTCTTCATCTTCATCTTCAGGTATGCTAGTAAAGTAATCATCGAAGTCTGGATTTTCTTCTTCCTCTTCTTTGTCCTGTTCTTCAGGTTGTTTCATGGTTTGTTGAATTATTTTTTCTAATGCTTCCTGTTCGCCAGCATCATTTGAAGCTCTATCAAATAAATCTTTACATACATTAACAACTTCGTCCCAAGTTTCTACAACATCAATCCTATTTAGGAATTCTTTTTCCTCGTCTGTGAATTGAATAGCTAGCATTGAACCTACTTTGTAATGTAGATTAATTCTATCGATTAGTGGGAGTGCATTAACATCTCTGTCTTTAACACCAAAGAAGTCTTTATCAAATAATTCCTGATACCCTTTATAAAAGTTTTTAACAATACCCGGGAATTTATTTTTGACCTTTCTTTCAATACGAGCATCTTCAACAACATTAAGATATGTTTTAAAGTTTTTGCCGTAATCTTGATTTGTATGCCAACCTTTTTCAGGAGTGAATAAAGCGTGACCAACTTCGTGACCTAAGAACATATCATATAGGTCATTTGACATTTCCTTCCAAACTGGAAGAACTATTGTTCTAGTGTTTAATTCAAAGTAAGCAGTTGATGTTTTTCTGTGTTCAACTGTTACATTTTCTGATGCTAATAGTTTTGCTAATGTGTTTTTATTTTGTTTCATGTGTATATGATACAAAGAAACTTAATAATTGTCAAGCACTTTCTGAAAAGAATTGCCTATTTTTTAGATGTTCCTCGGCTATCGCATCTTTACTTTGTCCAAAGTATTCAACCGCATGATGTTTCATAACCATTTCTTTATTTACATTAACGTCAACTTCAAACTTAGGATGACCTTCGTTTTCCTTTACAATAAATTCGCCTAGGATTCTTCCAAACTTTCCTTTACTATCTAATCTTGTTTTTAGAACTGCCCCTTCTGAAAGTCTATCCTTTAAAAAGTTTTTAGCCATAAGACCATATTTCTTTTCTTCTAAATCTCTTGTTCTACTTTCTGGAGTATCAATTCCGTAAAGTCTTACTCTTTGTTTTCTAAGCCAAACGCCAAACCCTAAGTCGATATCTACATCAACGGTATCGCCGTCAACTACCTTAACAATATTTACTCTATACTCATACATTTTTCTTTTTTCTTGTCCTACGTTTTGTTGCAGGTTTTGTTGCTTTTTCCTGCTCTTCTAATTCTTTTCTTTTATTAAGTCTTTTAATAACCTCATCAGACTCCATCCAGAAATCTTTACCATCTATAAGTTTTTCTATTTCTACTTCTGTTAGAAAGTTTTTATAAACTTGATTAATTAATTTTGTTCCCCAATTTTTTTCTAGTAAAACTTGTGCCTGCATCTCATGTTGTTTACCAAATGATGCACTAGAAAAGGTATGAAACATAAATGCTGAATGGTCAGACACTTCACATTGGTCTCCACATAAAAATAACATAGTAGCTGCCGATGCAACTAATCCTTCTGCTGATGTAATTACTCTTGCATTAGTTTCATTTAAGGCTCTCATAAATTGAACTGTGGTAAAAGCATTTCCGCCCCCACTATTTAAATGCAAATAGATAGCATCCATTTGTCCTGCCTGTCTCATAATTTGAAACCATTCTATATATTTGTCAGGAGTTTCAATTGGTCCTGATATATAAAAATGATGTATTGTTGCTACGCCCTGTTCTACGTAACCTTGTCTAGGTTTAAAGTTAGTTGAGTCGTTCATAATATCTTGTTACTGCCTTAATTTTTTCAATCTGTTTATCAATAATGACCGTTCTATTTGGCCAATGTATCATTTCCTTTTCAGGGTCCTTTTTTAAATTAATTAAAAGCGGTAAAATCAAATCTTCGACTTCCCTTAATTTTAAAGCTACATCTTGCTCTACTAAAGCTCGATGCTCATTAATTAAACCAGAATTATCTGCAGACAAAATTCTGTTTTCTAAATCATATAATTTTTCTAATATTTCTTTTGAACTACTATCATCAGTAACCTGTTGAACAGGTGCTCCTGCTGGTTCCTCATCAACAATAGTAAATCCAAAATCAAAATCCTCAGCCATTTGATTGCTCCTGGTGTTCCTGTTGTTCCTGTTGTGCCAGCATTTCTAAAACTTCTGGTGGGAGTTTAGTAACTTGCTCAACAAGTCTTTTGTTTGCTTTTGCCTTTTTATTATATGCTTTTAGAGCTCTTTCCAATTTAAGTCTTGAAGCTCTCATTGTATAATTGTAACCCAGCATATGGTCATACTCATGCAATGCAACTCTAGCTGCTAAGTCTACATATTTTTCTATACATTCTTTGCCTTCAACATCTTGATATTTAAATGTTGCTTCTGCAGGCCTTGTGATGTTTAAAAATATGCCAGGTAAACTTAAACATCCTTCCTTTGCTACATTAGTTTCCTTAGAACAATCTATTAGTTCTGGATTAATAATGTATCTTTTTAATGCCTCTCCATCTCCCATAACAAATACTTTCATATCTAATCCAACTTGATTAGCAGAAAGTCCTATGCCTCCAAATTCTTTTTGTTTTTCAAATAAGGCATCACAAATTTTTTGTGCGTCATACTTTTCAAAATCAAACTTTTTTGGTTTGGTTCTTAAAAGAGGTTCGTTGAAATCAATCAACTGAAGATTATCTAAGTTTAAGTCTTCCATAATATATTTATAACTTGAAATGCCCTAGGACATATTGCCTAATACCATTTCCTTTAGTTCAGTAAATCCTCCAATTGGTTTTTCATCTACTGTAATTTGTGGAAAAGTTCTGGCTGTAGGAAATTTTTCTGCAAACTCCTCAAAGGTATAGTCTTCATCTAACATTCCATACTCAAAATCTAAACCTTCTCGTTCACACAATCCCTTTGCTTGAACACAAAAAGAACAATTTTCTTTTCCATATATTTTTATCATTTTCTTTCCTTTATTAAATATTCTATCCCAATTATCGGCATAAAGTTTTTCATTAGAGTTCCTTCTTTTAGAACCTTTGCCCCCGTGCCATTGGCTCATTTAGCGATAACCGAATAGTTTTGTTTCTTTTCAAACTTAATAACTGACCTGAACTTATCAAATAATAAGTCCCCCTTATGTGAGATAACAAATACATTTGCATCATCACCAATTGTATTTAGTAGAGTCATAACATAATCTGTTCCGTTGTTATCCAAACTACTATCAAAAATTTCATCTAAGATTAATAAATTAGTAGCTGCACTATTTTTCATTTTAGCTATTGTTCTCCATGTAAACAATAATGCTAAATCAATTCTTTGTTTTTCACCTTCACTAAATGAGGCATAAGTAAATTTATCTCTAAATCTAGATTTAATTGTTTCACTAAACTTCTCATCCAAAGTAAATTGAACAAAGAAATCCATGGCAGCTAAATATTTATTAACTAATTTGTTTATAGCAGGTAAATATTGTTTAATAATTCTTGTCTTAATACCTGTGTCTTTTAATAATGTAGAACATACATTTAAGTAATGATTTTCCTCATTCTTTTTAGACCTTAAAGAGTTATGTTCGGTTACTGTTTTTGCTAAGTCTTTTAACTTTGTTTTTTCGTCTTCTATGTTCGCTATGTTGCCCTTAGCATCCCCTAATTCGCTCTGTAAACGTTGTATGTATCTCTGATTAGTAATTATATCGTTATTAAAATTAATAATCTTAGAGTCTAACTCTGTGTATTGTTCAATCAATAAATCAAGTTCTTTAAATTGGTCATCTAAATCTGTAGTTGCCTTTTCTAGTTCTAAGATTTTTGTTTTTCTTTCTTCTTTTATTTCTTCTTTAAAATCATGTGGGATGCCTTGCTTACAAGTAGGGCAGTCATCGTTATCGTGATAGAAAGATAATTCTTTGTTTGCTTTTTCTATTTGTTGTTGGAATTTGTCTTTGAACTGCTCAAGCTTTCTTCTTTTTTCTTGCGGAGAACCCAGATTCGATTTTGCCTTCTCTGATTCAATTTTGTTTTCTTCAATTTGTTTGAGCGATGCCTCTGTCTCATTAATACTTTCCTCTATTTCCTTAATTTTAAGTTGCTTATTATGTTCTAGCGTTTCAACATATTGTTTCTGTATAGTAGCTTTCTGTTTAGAGACTTCTATATCGGTTTCAATATTACGTATCTCATCTTTCAGAACATTTAATTTTTCTTTTAAGACTTGATTCATTATTGTAAAGACTTGTATGTCTAAGATGTCTTCTATTATTTCCCTACGAGCACCTTGAGGTAATTGCATAAAGGGAGTAAATGAAGCACTACCTAAGACAACAATTTGTGTAAATGATTTATAATTAAGTTTAAGAACAGATTCTTCTAAATATTTTTGTGTATCTCTGACTGCTGCCTCAGAATCCATAACTTCGCCGTCAACTGTAATATCAAATATATTAGGCTGAGCTCCGCGTCTAACTCTATATTCTTTGTTGCCGACTTTAAAATCTATTTCTACTAACAGTCCTTTACCATTAATAGAATTCATCATCTGTGGCTTACTTACATTCCTAAATGGCTTATTAAATAATCCATAACATAGGGCATCGATAAACGTAGACTTACCTGCTCCGTTATCTCCTACAACTAATGTGCTTGGTGACCTTGTAAAGTCTATTTCAGTAAAAGCATTACCTGTTGATAGAAAATTTTTATATCTAAGTTTTTCAAATATAATCATATTGTTTTAAATAAGGAATAATAACCTTATTTGTATACTCCAAATGTTGTTTACTATTAGGGTGTGCGACATCGCCTTCAAACTCCCTTGTAAATCCTACTTCACCGTGGTCTCTACACCATTCATACATACCAAAATCACAAAACTTAGATAGGTCTAATGAGTTACGCATCCAATTTAAATTTATATTATCTGTATCTAAAGGACACGCTTTATTGCTGTAAGTAGACATAAAATATTTAACTCCCTTTGAGTCTAGATAATTTTGTGTCCACATTACCTTCTCTAAAGTATTTATTAATCCTCCTAGTGGATTCCAAAAGTGTTTATACCATAAGTTAGAACTAGGATGATTCCAGCCTGCATTTTGTATTATCCAATTACCTTTATTTTCTTCTACAAAACTTATAGGATTTTCTAAACAAGAATCTATACCATTCATAGCACCTAGTCTAACATCCTGGTCGAAGTAATCGCCTCTGTCTGCTCCTGACCACATGATGCCTACAAGTATATCCTCTGGACTATTTGTTTCTAATAGTTTTTCTACTCCATATATTGCTTGTCTTGCGATAAGAGAATTGCCCATAGAACTATAGGCGTAATTATGTAATTCTAAATCAAGTTCTTTGGCTAAGTGTTTAGCCCAACTCGTTACTATATTACTTCTAGTCTCGGTGAAAGAACACCCAGACGTTACTAAATGTTTCATTCTGTATTTTGGGATTCTATGTATAGTGTCTGTAAGATAGTTTTTAATTTATCTTTATCTACATCTGTTTCAATATTATCTACATAATCATTTAAAAGACTCATTGTATCTTCTAAATTAATTGCCTCTTCTCCTACGGCATCATCCTCAAATTCTGAAAAGTCTTCTAATATTTTTAATTCATAAGGATTGACACTATAAAGTTTATCAACAAAATTATCAAACTTATTAAAGTCTGTTTTCTTAACGACAATTAATTTTATTGCTCTACCTTCTAATTGTTTATAGTCTATGTTTTCTAACAATTCATTAAACTGAACACTCTCATCATCATAATAAAACTTTCTAAACAATGTATTAGGATTTTCTATAAACTCCAACTCATTTGTTACAGTATCATATATGTTAAATCCTCTTGGGTCATCAAAATCTGACCAAGTCATTTCATAAGGGTTGCCTAAGTATGCTACATTTCCTATTTTATGTCTATGGTGAAAATGTCCAGAGCAAACTAAATCAAATTTATTAAAAGCCTGAGCATCCATACCATGTTCGTTTGCGAATCCCTTATACATTATAAACCCTGCAAATTCAAAGTGTCCGAAACAAACCTCTGCATCTGTATCCTTAACAGCTTCCATTGAACGTTGATAGTTCTCACCACATATCCAAGGCATAAACAAAACCTTACGTCTATCTAACATAAGTTCTGTGACCTCAGGATAAATTGTAATGTTATTATATTCTTGTAGTAATAGTTCTGGTGAGTTTACATCATTTGTATTTTTAAAATAAGTATCGTGGTTGCCAGGAATCATATGAATATCTAAATCCATATCCCTAGCTTTATCAAAGAAATATTCCTTACAGGATTTTAATGTATTGTAGTTAATATATTTACGTCTATCAAATACATCTCCTAAGTGAACAATAGTTTTTATACCTCGCTTTTCAATCTCAGGAAAAAACGTATCTGTATAAAACTTAGAAAAATAGGAATCAAATGCCAAGCTATCTGACCTGGCACCGAAATGTGTATCTGTTACTAGGGCAACTTTCATGCTTACCCTTCAAAGATTGCTGAGTTAGCTCCGTGTTCTTTTACTTCACAAGAAACTGCCCAACATCTATTGTTAGTAAGTTCTTTTACTAACTTATCTGCAAACCAAAATGCGTGCTCGGCAAACTTTTCACATCCTACTCCATTCATAACAACAACTCTTGCTAGACCTTTTTCTTCTAAAGCCAAAAATGTTTTCATTTCTGGGTCATCTTTAGCAACAGCTATTGAGTGGTCAAAGTTATGTTCTAACCATTCTTTTAGTTGTTTTAGACCACCAAAGTCTACTACCCAATTCTTTTCATCTAAAGTAGTAGATGCAAATTTAAAACTAAATGCTAATGAATAGCCATGAATTAAAGAACAATGAGAATGGGATGCAAGTGGTTGTCTAAAAGCACATGATAGTCCTCTTTCGTGTCCGTAAGTTTTTGTAGAATAATACATAATTAACCTCTAAGTTTATCTAATAATTTATAAGCGGAAAAATATTCTTTTTCCAGGAATTTTTTGTTAGCAATAATTTTACTTTGTATTTCAGGTGCCGTAAAGTTATTCATCAACGTTTTAATTTTGTTTATAAGCATATCCTGATGCATCACATAGTCCTTATAACCTGTTGTAAATTGTGTAGGATATTTAAACATATCATCATACATTTCTTTATAGGATAATCTATTAGGAACTAACGGAACACCGCCGGCAGCTAAAATTTCATAACAACTTATGCCTAATGTTTCTTGTGTATTCGCACTAAACACCATCTTTGCTCTTTTTAATAGTTCGTGATACTCGGGCTTAGTTAAATTTAAGTCCTGACAAAATATAAATTCATATTCAGGAAGTTGTTGTGCTAAACTTTTAAAAATGTCTGGTTGTTTTTCAGGTGCCATTCTATGAGGAAATAAAATTATATCTTCTTTTACATAATTGTTTGCCAACTTCTCAGTTAAGTATTCAAAGGGCCAACCTGTTCTAAGTATTTTATCGCCTCGTAAATTTTCTACTAACATAGGATGAGGTAAAGTATCAAACCCATCATCATTATCTAATAAATTGTTTACAAACATTTCTATATGAAAATCACTAGCAAACCAGTTAGTATCAAAACATTCAAAGAAACTTTGTTCGGCATGTCTGACCCAGGGTGCATCACCTATAAGTCTACCTAAAAAGTCTGCAGGGTCATAGCTACCAGCATGCCACAGTCCATGAAGTTCTATCTTAACTCCTAATAGTTCTGCCATATATTTAATATTAATAACACCTGGATGCCATGCATCTGCAAAGACAAATTTATCTCCGTCTTTAATTTTGTTTTCTGTAAATAGTTCTGCAATTTTTCTTACTTGTTCGGACTTGTAAACATTAGTTCCAGAGAAGTTTAGGAAAGCACCGGGTGTTGTGCAGGCAGCTATATTCTCAGGGCCTTCAATTACTGTAACGTCTAATCCGTTTACTCTAAGATACTCAGGAAAATATGTTTTCCACTCAGCAGTATACCGAGTTTCAACGTATTCTAAATCAACCAAATAAATCATTAACTACGATTCCTCCGTTCTCATTATCCTCATACACTTCTACTTTAGCACCTCGATTAGGATAATTTTTTTCTATGTAATCTAATAATTCATTGCCTATCATTTCACAAGACTTATAATCTAATTGTAGTGTATCGTTAGTATATAAACTTTCCAACTCTCTTTTAAATAGAATAAACTCTACATCTCTATCTAAATGTCCTACTTGTAATGTTACGTAAAAATGAAATATATGCCTATGCGGATATTGTAAAAACTCTACGCCTTCCAAATCTTTTGCACCTGGATATTTATGTATGCCTTCTTTCTGAAAACTAATTTTTATATAATTTTTTCTACTCATTCAAATAATCCCTCTAATGATTCAGACTTTTTAACTGCTGGGTTAAAAGCCGTTCCTTTTTTATTAACATATGTGTTCTCAACTTCGTGATATAATTCTATGTCATCTAATTTTTTATACACGGTTCCCACATCATCTATTGCTACGTCTTTTCTTTTTAGAATGTCGTAGTAATAATCCATAACTAAAATACTTTCATCTTCTAAACTTTTACTTAAAGAATTTTCTTTATTGCTTATTCCTGTTTTAGGAAGTTCAGATAACTCTTTCCAAATTCTTTTTGTTTCTAAGTCTATAAAATTAAGTTTTTCTAATCTCTTATTATAACACAAATCTTCCTTAAAATAATCTTCATTTAACCGTTTTGTTATTTCTTTTTTATTTAAAGGTATAACTAAACCTTCAAAATTTTTGTGCCAATTGTATTCTTCTAAACAATAAGTAGGACAGCAATGTAAACTTTCAAAAGCACTAAAGCCAAAAGATTCTAACTTAGCAGGATGATATGCTAACTTAGCACTTTGTATAAATTCAATTTTTTCTTTACCTATAATAGACGCTCTTATGTCGTAATCTGTGTGTCCAGCATCTTTAAAATATTTTTCAAATTTTTCTTTACCCTTAGCATTTGTTAAAACTTTTGCAGGTAATCCTAATTCAATAATAGCATCACAAAATGCTTGAGGATTTTTACGAGGCTCCCATCTACCTGTAAATAATATACCAGACTTTTCAGTTTTCTTTTCTTCTAATAAAGATAGTTCGGGAACTCTCATAGGCAAAGACAAACTTTTTAATCCAAAATTATTTTTTATTTCTTTTACATTAGTTTCGGTTTGTGTTCCTATAGTAAGACTAGGTAGTCGTAATAAGTTCTGCATATAGTTAATACAAGTTTCGGAAAATACTTTATTAGCTCCGTGTTCTAAAAATATAAAGTTTTCAGAATGTGTATAAAATATAACAGGAATGTATTTTGATAATCCTAAATTATAAACCGGGGTAACTCCATCGGGACTATTAATAATAACAAAGTCGTATATATTACTTTCTAGAGCATCAAAAAAATTATCACGGATATTAACCATGCGTTCTAAATTCATTGTGTCCTCAAAAACAAAACGTTTATTATGCCCTGCATAGGAACTTCTATCTACATTATAAAATGCTACGTTGTTTTTGTTATCTAAATAATCAGTTAATGAAGACTTGGTTGCAGGCTTATCCATAATAATATTTACTGCCCAATTAAGTTCTTCTGCCATATCAACAAAAGATTTACAGAACTGCCCTATGCCACCATGGGGTATGCAGTGCTGAGAGGTAATAACAAAAGCTACCTTTTTATCAAACATTAATCAAATAGTCCTTCTAATGTTGGTGGGGCATCTGCTCTAACAGACATACTTTTCATACTGCCTCCTAAATATTGATTGCCCGCCCAATACCTAAAATCATCTAGCGATTTTACATTATATAAATTTCTAAATTGGTGTTCTAATCTTTTAGTTTTAGCAAAATGTAACAACGCCTCTTGGTCATTTTTTAATCTTTCTACATGGTCCATAAAGTTTCTTACACTTGATAAAACAAATATCATTCTAACTCTCAACCAACTATGAAAATCACCACCGCTGTCTTTCCATGCTGTGCTACCCATGTTTAGTATTTTAAAGAAGTCCTCCAATGTAACTCCTACATCAGCAGTTTTAGATATATCATCATAGAACTGTGGATAATAATCTGAATATTCTCTAGAATATTTTACAGTTCCATCACCCATATAATATAAGCCTGTCTCGGCAGCACGAGAATGTGTTGTAGAGTCATATGAAATTTCTATATCATCATACAATCCATTCTGACAAAATATTAAATAAGGAATAAGTCTTCTTACAGAACCTACTCCTAATATATGTAAATGTAATTTGCCGTTTTCGTTTCTCAATGGAACCTGTGATGCTATAAAGGCTCTCTGCACATCTTCATACGGACCTGTTCCAAGTGCAGCTGCCCCCATTGCTATACCACCTATCCATTTGTGGTCTTCTTTAGGAACTGTATTTAATATATGAGTAATCCATTGTATATAAGTATCATAATCATTGCCTTGTAATATAGCAAAGGATTTACAGTTACTATTAAGCTGTTTAAATACTTCTATTTGTTCCTTAATGTTTTCTCCTGTTTTAATAGCTTGGGCATCAAAGTTTTCGGCATCAAACCATCTACCTTTAACATCATTTCTATCTGACTTTTCACCTACAAGTTTAACAGGTATTTCATCAAAACACATACCAACGTCTGCCCACTTAGCTTGGTTAGTATATATTTTGTTTTTAAGTTCGGGTGTTATTGTTTTACCCTGTGTTACAATTTGCAACCCACCAGAGTCTGCATGGAAAGATTTTAGATGCCCTTTATATATTTGAAACCTTTCACCAAAGCTAGATTCCTGATAAGCATTATACAATGCTGAGAATGTATGAGACTTCTGATTGTGAACAAAAGTCGCAAACAATTCATTAATCATTTCAATATTTTTTGGGTCGCCAACTGTTTGGGGATTTGATAGCCTCATATAGCTAGTTCCCGAAACAACATATTCTAAAACGTGATGTGTCATAACATAAATTGTGGTGTTTGCCTATTAGTCCACTTCGCAAAGTCAACTTTATATTTCTTATAATATGCCTGATATGCTTCTACAGAACTTTCTGTTTTAACATCATCGGGCATTGCCTGTGGTGGTTGAGTGAAACCATTGTCCACCATATTTCTAGGTGGATTACATATTATACTATCTAATTTGATTTCTGTCAAGTGCTTTTTGCCATAGCGGTGTGTATACTCTTTACACAATGCTTTGAAGAGGGCGTAAACGAACATATAATGTTGAGTGGATTGCCTAGTCCATATACCACTAGGGTGGTTAATGTGGGATGCTTTGTATATGACAGCTTCTTCGTTATCACTATTTAGACGCCAACGTTTAATGTTTCTACCGTTGGCTGTTTTATCTAAATATTGAGTGCCATCTAAAACTCTGTGAGCAGTAGACATAAGCTGTGCATATTCTATTACCATTTTTACAACGTGCTTATCACAATGTAATTTGGCAGCTTCCTTAGGGTCCGTGTTCAAATAAAATATGTTCATTTAATTACACCTTTATCCTTAAGGTATTCTATTGAAATCCAACCGAACACCCAGTTAATCATTTGTTAAGCCTTCTAAGACCGCCCATCATTGTAGTAAAATATAATACTAAGATTATACCTAATACAATAAATGCTTGTTCTTTTGTTAGTGTAAGAGTTTTGAAAATAAAAGCTATCAAACCACCTACTGCACTTGCAAGTAATACAGGTATAATGCCTGCTTTGAAGTCTAAAAACAATTCATAAATTTTATTTTTCATAATAAATTTCCTATAATATATGTTGGCGTCATTGCTAACATATTTTTATACTATTGTCTTTTATATGATTTGTCAAGCATTATTTTCTAAATACTTTAATTAAATTATTTGCTTGGTTCATAGCATCATCTAAGGCATTGTGAGCAACACCCGTTTTATCTAGTTCCCATGATTTAATATTTAAAACATTTAGAATAGTTCTGTAGCACATCACGTGCCAAGGTAACCAGGGTATTTCTATATCAACATTCCAATAAGCAGATTCTAAAATTGCTATATCAAATGCTGCCCCGTTACCCCATACTGGTATTTTTCTATCCTCTCCATACCATTCTTTAAATTGTTCTAGGGCCTCGCGGACAGGTAATGGATTGACCGTGAGGGCTTTTTGTGCCTCTTTACTTTGTTGGCTCCACCATTCGACTGATGATTTGGAAACGTGTAGTCCTACATCTTTGCAGGACTGAGCATCAACATTCACGTAGAAAGTATCCAACACACCTTCTTCAATGTTAAAAGCGACCGCGCCTATAGAGAGGATTGTGGCGTAGGGTCTGACGCTTAATGTTTCCAGGTCAATCATTACCTGTCTTTGAGTATTTGAAATCATTATCTTGGAGAAAACTCCTGTTGCAACTTAACGTTGTCAAAGAACTCTTTCTTTAAATCTGGTTTCTGAAAACCGCCTCTTAGGACAGTTGTCTGTGTTAAGGAACTATGTGCCTTAATACCTCTATTCTCACAACATCCATGTGTTGCTTGAACATAAACACCTATGTGTTCTGCACCAGAATGTTTTTGTATTTCGTCAGCAATCATTACATTTAGTTCTTCTTGTAATGTTCCTCGTAACGCACACCACTGTGCTATTCTAGTGTATTTGGATAATCCTAATAGTTTATCACCTGCAATAAGACCTATATATGCTATGCCCGTAACAGGTTGATGATGATGTGAACACATACTTTTTAATTCACTTCTAACAACTAGCATACCTTCATACCCGCCTTCAATATAATTAGGGAAAGCATTAGGGTCTGGCATAGCATCGTATCTGCCTGACATAATTTCATTGACATACATCTTAGCCATACGTCTACCCGTGTCAATACTGTTAGGGTCATTATCTGTATCAATAATTAATGCCCTAAGAACATCATCAAACTTAACAGCTAGTTCGTCAATTAATAAGTCTTTTTCTTCTGGTGTAATAAATTCGGAAATGTTGTCGGCAGCAAAAAATCTTTTACCACTTTGTTTTACTCTCTCTATTATCTGCTCAGATATATTTGTATTCATTAAATTCCTCCCATGGAAAATAAACCCATTTGTTATTATTGTATAATTTTTTACCTACAATGTCAAGTAATTTAGTTTCTTTTTTAGCCAAAAGTGCACACGTGCCAAATGGATGTAAACATTCATCTTTCATAGATTGTAAAGTTAACCCTGTGTCAAGTAGGTCATCTACTACAATACAATTATATTTTTCTGTGATATTATTTAGACGAGCTACTTCTTTTTCCACGCCATTTCTTGTTTGCCATGTGACCGTTTGTAAAGGCATCTTTAATTTGTGCGAAAGTAATGTGCCAGGAATAAGTCCGCCTCTACTTACTGCTAAGATTGTTTTATAATCTGATTTTAAAATTTGAGAGCCTAAGTAGGTTACAATATTATCTATATCTTCCCAACCTAGTTTAATGTAATCATCTGTTTCTTTCATTATGTGCCCCAAGCATTACCAAATAAATCTATATGTAAACGTGGACTAAATTTGTAACCTGTTTTCATACAAGCCTCTGCTACGCCTTTAGCAGTTAATGTCTGTTGTTCTAATGTTGCACCTTCTGGCATACAGTAAATAGCATCTAAATCTACGCCGGCTTTTTTGTAAGCATCCACAAACATATCTACTTCCTTAAAGTCTTCTATATCCCTAACAACAAATTTAGAATATAAAAAACTATTATCTATATCATTCATACTTTCTAATACTGCTGGCTTTAATGCATCCTCATTCTTTTCGCCTGATAAACTAAGTTTAGGTGAAACACTCCAAGTTATATGAATGTTTGGATTTTGTAAATTAAAATAACTAACTAAATTGCCTTTAATTTCTTGTGTTCCATTAGTTTCAAAGGTTACATTTCTTAATCCTTTTCTATATAATAAATCAAGTAGGTCGGGCCAAACTCTTTGCCAACCTAATAACGGTTCACCGCCTGTAATAACAAGATGTATATCTTCAGCCTCATCAAATCTACCATTGGGTAATAAACTTATTATATGTTCTGCAACTTCATCTACAGTTCTAGTTAATTGTAAATGCTTATATTTCATTGACCACGATGCAGAACTATCACAACCTATATGTGTTACAGGTAGTTCTTCAATACTTGTATATGCTTCTGGATGATTTTTATCTGCTTTGGGGTCTGTAAAGTATGGCATTTGGTCTGTCGCAATAAAATTATTACGTGGTTGTCCGAAACCAGCACATTCAAAATTACAACCAAATGTTCTTAGGAATATACTAGGAACGCCGACAAATCGACCTTCGCCCTGTATGCTATAGAAAGCTTCACTATATCTTAATTTCATAATGTAATATTATATAGACAAAATATGTCTGTTGTCAAGTTTTTATTCAACCATTTCTTTAAACTTAGGAAGTTCCTCTTTTGCTCTTTTAAGAGCTTCCTTATCGTCAAAGTATTTAGGTCTCCTTTTGGGTGTTGTATTTTGTTTTTGTTGTTCTTGATGAAAACGTTGTGCTTCGTCTACTTGGCTTCTCATCCAATCTAAATATTCTTGATTAGTATCGCTGACGCCATCTCCTTGTAACATGGATTCAATATCCTGTGATTGGATATACTTATATTTTGTTTCCATTTGTTTCTTTTCTTTTTGTATTCTACGTAGGAATGCGTAGTATGTGATTTGTGTAAAGTATGCAAACGGATTTTTAGATTTTTCAGGATTGAAATTGTCTATATATGTAATACAGTTTTCAATACCATCTAGAATCATTTCATCTCTAAATGTATAGTTTACAAAATTAGATTTGTATGCTAAATGGTTTGCTATCTTAACAAAACATTCTCCTAAATAATTTGAAACTTTAGGTTTCTCCTTACCTTCTTTCTCCGCTTTTAATATCGAAGCTTTATATTCTGATATCTTTTCGTAAAACTCTTTATTGTTTACGTAATGCGGTTTTGCTTTCTTGTCTTTCACTTTGGTCTCCTTCATTTTAAAAAACTATTGACAAATTATATTTTTACCTTTATACTTCGCTCTGTAGCGATTAAAGATAATAACCTTTAATTAACTTTCCCTTTTATTATTGCTTCTGCATACTCTTCCAAGTCTTGTTGAGAAAACTCTTCATCATCATCTCGAGGAATATCTCCTCCAAAATCTAAAGCTTTTAATGCTTTGCCATAATAGGCTTTTTGAACGCCATCCTCATAACCATCAATTAATTCTTCTCTTAACATTGTCATTGTTGTAATGTTACGAGTATTAATAGTTAATACCTTTGCCTTGGACATTGGCACCCAAGGTTTTAAATAATAAAGTTCTCTTAAAATTTCAACTCTAGTAATTATTTCTAGGGGATGAACTAAAGTTATAAAATTAAATTCTTGATAAACATCACTTGGAACCTCAGATTGAGCCAGTATAGTTTCACCTGAATTAGTTTTAATTACTACAACTTCTGTCATGTGTCTAGTTTTACCATTTTGTATTTAAAGCCTTCTTCATTATATAATTTAATACGTTCTATCATATGTGTCAAAGTATAATTTTTCTTTGACTTCCAAGATAAATCGTCGCCAATATCGAAAAGGTTACAACTAATTTTCTTGTCTCCTTTCCTTAAACCTCTACCTATACTTTGTAAATTTCTAATCCTACTTTTACTCGGACTAGCAAATATAACATTATGTAAGTTCCTTATATTTATACCCGTGGAAAATGTCCCATATGAGGCAACTATTATAGCATCCTCTTTTGTTTCTGTCAAGGCTCTTATTTGCTCACGCTGTTCTGCATCTGTTCCGCCATACACAAAATAAACTTCTCTTCCTTCAACTACTTTGTTTTTAATTTTCTCATATAAAATTTTACCATGCTTCTCAACGTATTGAAATAAAACAAGAGTATTTCCTTTTTGTGTAATACTTAAATTTGTTAGTATCGTATTTCTTTTTTCATTACTTACTAGGTAATCCATTTCTTCTTGGTAATTTAATTTAACTACTTTCTTTTTCTCCTCATCGGGATAGTTAATTAAAAGACAGGTTACTTTTAAATGTGCTAAGTCTCCTGCATCCATTAATTTTTTAGTAGTTGTTACTTTATACACAGGCCCAAAACAACCTTCTAAAACTAACCTATGAGTTTTTGTTCCGTCTAATGTTCCTGTTGTTCCAAATCTATAAGGGGCTGTATTACATTTATTCATTATAGATGTTAAAGACTTTGCTTTAAATAAATGGGCTTCGTCTCCGTATATTACATCAAACTTTTCAAACCAGGATTTAGGAAACTTATATATTGACTGCCATGTAGATATAGTAATAGGAAATTCATTTGATTTTTCCTTGCCACCATATATTCTATGACAATGTTCTGTTGCCTGCCAATCTACTTCACTGGCATAATCCTGAAAGTCTCCAAACATTTGTTCTACTAAAGAGGTTGTAGGAACAACTATCAATTGTTTCTTGTTTTTATTTTGATAGTAACGCATTAGTGTATAAATTATAAGGGACTTCCCGGACGCCGTAGGGCTTAGTAATAGGGTTCTAGATTGTTCTATACCCTGTTTAACTGCATCTAATTGATAATCACGTATTTCAATCTTCTGTCCTTTACTATGTAGGTTTAACTCGTCTGCAAATTTTTTGACAAACTGAGCCGAAACTAAATCCCCATGTTGGGGTAAGTCTATTTTTAATTTATATTCTAGTTGTTGACAAAATTCTTTTAAGTATTCTAATAACCCATAAGGTAATTCTTTGGCATACATATTGAAAAGTCTCGCTTTGCCATCCCACATCCTACTACGATATGCTGGCATAAACTTTGCACCAGGAACATCAAATGTAAAGAAGTCGCTAATTTCCTGTAACACAGATATATCATCTGTATCAACTTTAATATTAACAGCGTCCTTTTCAGTTACTTTAATCATTACATAAGACCATTAGTAAACTTAGTCCACTCAATCATATTTTTAATATCCCATGTTCTACTATTCAATGACCTTAATACTCTTTCTAAAAAGTCTGCCATTGTTTTAAGATATTCTACCTTATTTGTTTGTTCAATTACATCATCATCTGCATCTAACATATCTGATAGGTCCTGTTTAAGAGGTTTAACTCCTAAATATTGGTCCCAACTTAAGGCATCAAGTTCCTCTTTGGATAACTCGCCTCTAAAGTATTGTGCCTTTATGTTTCTTAACTTGTATAGTGCAGCCTCAGACTTACGTAACTGTAATCTTACGTTAGACATATGGCTAAGATACTTGGAATGTAACTCGGGTGTTTTGCTGGCGTCTTTGCCTAGTTGTAGTTCGTCAATTTTACAATCGACACTCCATTCATCTTGGAGTTCTTTTAATGTTATCATAATATATACTCTAATTTATAATTTACTTTCAAAGTCCTCAACGGCCTGTTTAATACTATCCTCCGCTAATACTGAACAATGAATTTTAATAGCGGGTAATTCTAAAATATCTGCTATGTCTTTGTTTTTAATTTCTTTGGCTTCTTCTAATGTTTTACCTATTAGTAAGTTTACTAATTCACTTGAGGATGCAATAGCAGAGCCACAACCATATGTTTTAAATTTTACATCTTCTATTACATGGGTGTTACCTTGCGGTTTACATTTAATTTGTAATTTCATCACATCACCACAGGCAGGTGCTCCGACCATACCGGTTCCTATGTTTGCATCATTAGGGTCAAACCTACCAACACTAAATTTTTCTGGGTTTGCTAATGTGTCCTCAAAACGTTGAACAACTTTTTTGCTATACGCCATTTGTTTGTTTCCTTAATATTTCTGCTTCGTAAACTCTTTTACGTAAACTTGTTGAACTAAAACTATGGTCTCTACAGTTATAGATAATATCTATATTTCTTTGAATACATAGTTCTTTACCTGTAAAGTTCTTTTCTTTATACTCGTCTCCGAGTATTCTACAATTTATAGGTAAGGTTAATAATAGGTCTTCTAAGTCTCTTTCTGTAGAATACATTACTATCTCATCTACATACTTTACAGCTGCCAATTGTATTTGTCTTTCAACAATACTTTGAACAGGTCCGTTTTTCTCAGGTCTATCTTGTGTAGGGTCAACTTGTAATCCTACTATTAAATAATCACATTGTCTTTTTGCTTCTTCAAGCATTGTAATATGGCCGGCATGTAGCAAATCGAATGTGCTACAAGTAAAACCGATACGACCCTTGTCTTTGTAATCTAATCTCATGTTGTAATTATATGATATAAATGGTCAGATGTCAAGCATTATTTTACTGTTTCTAGTGTAAATAAGCGATAACGAAATGCAGCTATACCCACAAAATATGGCTGGTCACCTGCACTAATATCAAAATCCAAACCACTTAGTGATATTGGAAAGGCATCTACAAAATGTATTTTCTGTGATGGATTATTATTTGAATCTAAAATATATAAATCAGCATCACTAAATTGTGCTAACTCTTTTTGTCCTTGATTAGGAAATCTATATTGTTGGCCTTTAATAAAATTTGAAAATTGTTTATGGTCTTGTGGAGAGCCTAATCCTATTAACCAATTATATAATTCTTTATAGTTTGCCATATCCTCTTGCACTAGGAATCTTATAATTAATTCTCCGAACTGTAGTTTATCTCCTGGATAAGGTATATCTGTTAATGGAGTATTCTGCATAGGTGAACCTATTGACATCTGAGGTAAGTTAGCTGCCTGACAAAAGAATGATACGTTAGGTATATTAGTAATCTGAAATTTAAATCCTGTGGGTCTTAGGTAATCTAACTCGACCGGAGATTGCCCAGGACTTGCTCCTACTAAGGAGTCATCTATACTTGCCGTTGTTATTGGGTCATATGCCATATTTTTTCCTATGTTAAAATATCGCAAATTAAATGTATGCGACTTTCTTTTCCTTGGTTAACTACTCCGTGTGGTTTTTGATTGTTTATCTCAACGCACATACCCTCTTCAAAGTAATTCCATTCATTGTTAATAATAAATGATACACTGCTGTTAGTTTTAATAACATAATGAACTCTATGTATTCTTGCTAACTGTTCCTGGTCAATATGTATTTTAATCTCTGCACCAGCATTCATTTTAGATAGTAACAATTTTGTTATTTTAGCCCTGGGACCATAGTCATGTTTTATTTGATTGCCTATATCCCAAACACTTTTATCTAAATCTGTAATTGGTTCTTTAAGAACTTTACATTCATTGTATTCATAATCATACCAATCTGAAAATACATAAAAGATATTTTGTGCCTGTCTTTGTGTTCCCCAATTGTCTTGAGTAGTTGTATTAGCTACCCATTCCTCAGGGGTTATACTTTGACATTGCTCTTTTAACAGTTCATTATCAAATTGAATATTATGTAACACTTTATAGTGGTCTCTTATATCCATACTACTATTTATAAGAGTTTCTAGACAAAAAAAGAGCGCTAAAAAGCGCTCTTTAAACATAAAGTTTTTTGTCTTACATCAAGTTTGAAACTTTAACACTTCTGTAGTATTGGTTTCTGTCCGCTGTAAATGTGTCGCCATCTGTAGACCCATCTGACTGAGTTACGAATGGGTTAGCAATCATACCATACCTAGTTTTGAAACCAATTTTAGGTTGGAATGTGCTAGGGTCAATAGCCCTTACCATTTGTAATGGAACGTATGGACAATAGAAAAGACCTGCGTCATAAGCACTTGAGCCTTTGTATCCAACTACGTAGAACTGGCTAGCAGCTCCTGTGTTTGCTGAATAAGGGTCAATATATACTTTATATCTACCGTTTAATGTTCCTGCGAATGTGTTACCTGTGTCATCAACATTTAAGTCTGTGCTTAAAGCTGGAGCGTAATCTAATACACCAGCCATTGCTAAAGCAGAAGCTACGTCTGAAGAACAGATAATAAAGTTACCTTTCCCTCTACGTGTGTCTTGTGCAATAACGTTAGCGTCTCTTTCTATGTTGAATAGAAGACCTTTAAATCTTTCAACTGACCATCTACCATTTGAATCAACGTCTAAGTCGAATGTTCCTGGTGTAGCTGTTGAAGCGGAACCTGTTTTAGCCACTTTGTAGATTGTTCTAATAACTTCTCTGTTGATTTCTGCTAAGATTTCTTGAGATAAGATATTTGACAATTCTGACTCAGCGTCTAAACCATGAACTGCTTTAAGGTCTTGAGCAAGTTCTACTGTGTATTCAGCTTTAAGAGCTCTTGTCTTAGCTGTAACAGTAGTCTTCTCAATTGAGAAAGCCATTTGGTTTAATGTTGTTGAATCACCGAAACCTTCACCTGTTGATGTGCTTACGCCGTTACCGGTTGTGTAAGAGCCGTCAACTGGGTTAGATCCAGCGTGTGTTCCCGCACCTGAGAAATCTGTGTCTGCTTCATTAAATAAAGCTTCTGTTCCACTTTGTGAAGTGTAGTGAGATTTCATGGCGAATATAAGGCCTGTTGGTCCAGTCATTGGCTGAACACCACAAACATCATATGCCATAAGGTTAGGTAAAGCCCTTCTTACCAATGAGATAAGAATTGGGTCATAGTTATCAATACTTGCACCAGTAGCATTAGCATGAGTTGCTTCTGAAAACATTGCTGTTTTCTCTTCTCTAAGAGCCTTTTCTTGGTTCTCGAGAACAACTGTTGTTACTGCTCGTCTGTGTGCATCTTTGATGTCGCTCAATTCTGGATGGTCCAGAACTGGGCCCCATTTTTGTTGTAGTTCTTCTGAAAGATACATTGTTTTTACTCCTTAAGTTTTTTAAGTAATATTATTTATAAAAAAGTTATTTTTTAACTGCCTTTGTTATAGCCTGAGAGTAAATACTCATTGGGCTATTCGAGTCAATCAACGAACCAGTTTCTACTGTATCGCTCATCTTGTCGTCGTCCGAAGTTACTGTTTTAGGAAAATAGTTTTCTTTAATAACTGCAACTTTTTCTGTAAACAATTCCTTGCTGCCAAACTCAACATTCTCTAAGAGTTTATTAAGTTTGTCTGCTTCCGTCATTGTTAGGTCAGCACTTGCTTCTGAAATAACCTGAGTCATTTCTAAAGATTGCTTAGCCTCAACAAGACCAATCTTTTCCGCAACTGATTCATCAAGTTTAACCTTAAGTTCATCAATTTGGGTTTGCATCTCACCGAGGACGTCATACTTTTCAGCAGGGACCTCAATGTAATGCTCTTCAAAAAGAGTCTTTAAGCCAGAGATAAAGTCTTCAGAAATTTCATTTCTTAAACCGTTTTCAATAGCTAATTCGTTCTCCTTCATCCAGTTCTCAGCGACATAGTTAAGATAACCATCGATTTTCTCAACCATCTCCTCTTTGAATTCTTCTTGTGCCTTAGCATTTTCTTCTTGAAGTTCTTGTTCGATACCTTCAACGATAGAATTTACTTTAGCAACAACGACTGCCTCAAATATTGCGCCAGCCTTTGTTTTAAATTCTTCTGTAAGCCCTTCTTCGTCTGCAAATAAAGCTTCGACGTCTAGTTCTTCTTCTTCGGAATCAACAATAACGTCTTCTTCAATGACTTCATCAGTTTCTTCAACTGCTTCGTCTTCTGCAATTACGTCTTCTGTTGTTTCTTCTTCTTCAACAACTACGTCTTCTTCAGTTTCAGCTTCCTCTTGATGAACGTTGCCTTTGCTATTAGCTTGTGCAACTACATCTTTAGGATCTTCCTTTGAAGTATAGTTTGGAGCCTCACCAGCACCGTTACCACTTGGTAATGTGCCATCTTTTGAAGCTTTTGAAGAAGCAGCTTTTCCGACCTCAGAAGTTAATCCACCTTCTTTATTTCCTGTTCCGGAAAGGTCTTGCATCTCTGGGTTAGCATCACTATTGCCTTGAGCAGGCATAGATGAATCGCCCTGAGATTTGTCAAGAGGCCTGTTAGCAGCCCCCTCTGTAATTTCTTCTACGTTCTCTTCCTGTTGTAGAGCTTCTTTAAGTTCGTCGCCCTTAGCAAGTAGTTCACGTATTTTACTTTCTATTGCCATTTGTTTCTCCTGTTAGGATTTTATTAATTCTTTAAATATTTATACAAATTAAATTTTGGATAAGCGGTTCATAAACGATTCCCACACTTTTAGTTTGGTTTCGTCTAGTTCACTTGCTTTAGCCGTGTTAATTATTGATTGAGCTTGTTCAACTTGTCTAGCTTCCCATACTCCATCTACCATGACCCACTCTCTACTTTCCATAATACCTTGCACGAATGCGTCAGGTGCAGATGGATCTGATACGATATCGGCAGCTGTTGCCAACATAAAATCATTTTGGACTTCATTAATACCGTTCTTTTCCTTAATGGACCCTAAACCCCTAGAAGAGACTCCTAGTTGAGCACCTGCTTCAATTAAGTTAGAAGCAATTTTACCCATTGGAGTATCTAGAACTTTAGCTTTCCCAATCCAATTACTACCTTCTTGTCTAAGAGAAGTAATCATATGTGAAACTCTATCTAGGTTTACAGTTGGGCCATCAGGATGTCCTAATTCGCCCAATGCTCTGTTCTTGTTAATTTGTTCTTCAGTATACCTTGCTACTTCCTTTTCCATTACTTCTTTAGGATAGCATCTACCATTCCTATTTGTAATGTTGGATTGTAAGAAAACACCTTCGATGTATAAATTTTTCTTACCGTTCTTTTCTTCTTGTATATACTGAATGTCTTCGTTTATTTCTTTAATAAGTTTCATAGTTCTTATCCTAAGCTTCCGCCGTTATAAATGCCACCTACTGTGTCAAGTGGGGCATCCTGGTGTTGTTGTGGACCATAGCCTGCGACTTTAGTTAATTCTAATATAACTATCCCTTCTCCATTAGAGAATGTTATAACTATATCTGATGTGTTTTCTGTGTTCTCTGAAAAGCCTCTAAAGTCTGTAAAACCAGAACCAAAGCCATGTGCAATTAAAACAGAGTTTCTATGTATTTCAAACTCCGCATTTCTATCAGTCATCCAATGAATTCTTTGAATATTTACTTCTGGTGTTGTAACTGTTTCAGTAGACTTCTTTAAATCTACACTAAGGTCGATTGTAGCTACATCACTATTGACTCCTGAGCATTTAATAACACCTTGAACCTGTGTTAATTTAAGTGTGTTTTTGACTACTGCCATTTTATTTCCTGTTTAAAAGTTAAATTATTTTTTCTTGTGATTGCCGTGTGAGCCTTCTTCTAACACTTCCATATCACGTGTTTTAACATCTTCTATTCCATGCTCAAACATTACTTTATACCATTCAACTTGTCCATATTCATTTGGTTCAGCATGCTCACCAAATAAAGGTTTGCCCTCGCCATATTTTTTATGAACAACTTTAGTTGCACACATATGAGTTAGCTTAGGTTTTTCTGAACTTCCTTGTGTTGGTGATTCTAAATCACCCTTTTCACTTGGGTCCTTCATATTAGCTGTGGCATCATCTTTAGCTTTAATTTCTACTGGTTCAGCTTCCTCAACCATTTCAGCATCTAACTCAACCTCGTTATTAAGTTTACGCATTTGTGCTGCTTTCATAGAAGCCTGTTTTCTAGCTGCTCTACGTTGCATTCTATCTCTCATTTGTTCTGGAGTAGGCATACGCTTAACAGCTTCCTGCATATCAGCTCTAAAATCTTTAAATATTTTCATCTTCGGGTTCCCCTTCTGTTTCTTCTTGTTCTACTTCTTCCTCTTCCGGAGTATCTTCTACTTCCACCTCAGGCTCTTGTTCAACGTCTGCTTCTGTTTCTACTTCTACTTCCTCTGGCTCAGAATTTTCTTCTTCTTCAGAACTATCTGTAATTGGGTCATTGTATATAGTAGCAGCTATCTCAGCTTTTTTATCTGAGACTAAAGCATCTGCTCTACCACCCATTACATCATTAAAAGTAGACTGTGCGTCGGTTAATTTACCATCTGCCCATTGGTCCATCATTTGGCGTATAGCAGCCTGTTGGACCTCATGTGGCGTTGGCTCTTGCCCTTGTTCTGTTTCCACAGCCTCAACTTCATTGTTTATTTCTTCACTCATAATTTACTCCTTAGTAGGTTGTTCTTGTTGTCCTTGTTCTGCATCTTCGGCTCCAGGTTTTATCTCCTGAGGCTCAGCCGGTGAAAAAGGAGACCATTGATATTGTCTCTGTAACATTGGCTCTTGTGCAATGTCTTTTTCAATTTGAGCAACCTCTTCATCAGTTTGTTTAAGTATCTCTTTCTGAACATACCTTTTACTGTAAAGAGTTCCTATAAATGCTGAAACTCCATTTAAAACTTCTACTCTACTTCTTAGAATCTCTTGTTCTTTGGACTCTGTATAGTAAGCGTCTGATGCAAAGATGTATTGGATGTTTTCTCTTATATCCGACCAATCTTCTTCATTAATAACACCCTTTAATATTAATTGTGTTTTTAATATATCATCAAACAATGTGCTAAATCTTTTTCTTAACTTAGCAACGAACTTTGTAAATTTAAGTTCGTCTCTATTAATCTCTGCAGAACGACCAAAGTTTAGTCCGCCCTGTTGTTCTAAACGTGATACAGGAACATTTAATGCTTGATATAGTTTCTTTTGAAAGTAATCAACATCTCCTGTTTCACCTAAATTTTGTCCGCCTGGTAGAGTTTGTATCTCTGTTCCTCTGCCACCTTCTCGTCTAGGCATCCAGAAGTCCTCAAGCATGGACATAAATTTCTTATCATCTCTTATCTCGCCTGTGTTAGCATCGTATACTAACTTGTTTCTATACCTGTCCATTATGTCTTTTAAATACTGTTCTGCCTTTATCTTTGGCAAGTTACCAGTATCGACATAAAATATCCTTCTCTCAGGTGCTCTTGTTATTCTGTATATAACTACAGCATTTTCCATCATGCGAAGTTGGTTCGCAGGACGGATAGCCTTATGAAGGAATGATAATGGAATATTTTTGTCCTGGTCTACTAAACCTGAGGGACAATACGCGATTGCGTCTTTGCTAATTTTTAGTGCCTTGTCATTTACACTTGCAGAATACTGACCTGGCTTACTAGCTATTCCTTTATTATCATACACAAAATACTCTTTCGTGTCCTTAATAAATTGAACGCCTGTCTTAGCGTCCTTTTCCTTGTTGACTTCACGTATTAATCTAATCTTACGTGGGTCAATATATCTAATATCCTTGATGCCCTGTTTTGGTGATGCAGTATCTATTACTTTGTGAAAATAAATTCTGCCATCTATATACCATCTTCTAAAATAGTCTTGTGCTCTATTGTTAAAATCAAACATTTTAAGCACATTATCAAACTCTTCTGCAATAGCTTTTTTAACACTTGCAGACACATTTACTTTATCTGTGTCTATCTCTAAAGGCCTTTCATCCTCTAGGTTAGATATCGAATCGTTAACGATATCTTCTATAGCTGCATCTACATCAGCCATCATAGATATATCTCTATATCTTTTTATTAATGCTTCTTCCGTATTCGCGACACCTTCAACGTCAAAGTATGTGCCATAGTAGCCTCCACCTCGGATACTATCTATGGCACCTTGTTCGTCTTTAGGGACAAACGATTTAGTCGTTGCCGTGTCCTTCTTACGGTTTATTTCAAAACCAAAAATTTCCATAATGTTATTACTCCACTAGTCGCTTAAACGACGTCGTAGTGTGTATATTGAAATGTTACTGTAAATTCTTCAAATATATCGTTCTGTGCATAGTTCAATGCAATTTCAGACATATTAATTGGGAAAGCGTTTCTTAATGTATAAGTTCCGCCTCTTAATACGTCGTCATTTCTATCTAAATGCTTAACAACTACATCTGTTTGATAATCACTTGGTGTTTGAATACCTGTGTTAGACTCTCTATCATTAAGACCATTCATCCAATCTTCGAAAGGACGTCTTAAAGAGAAGTCTGTATCATTAACAATAGTAATTGTCCACGGGTCAAATATTCTTTCACCTGCAAGTTTAATTTCCCTACCTCTATACTGAATGATAGCTGGGTTTACATTACTTGCGGGCAAAGCTGCACCTGTTACTAGCAAACTGAAAGATGAATCAACACCTGTAACATAACCTGGGAAAGTAAGTTCGACTCTAAACTGATTAGGACGAGCTCCCCCTGCCCCTAGTCTTGCCTTAAATTCTTCAATATTCATTTATTTCTCCTAGTTGGGTATTTATGTTACGCTCCGAGCTCTTCAAAAGAAATGCCGGTTCTTGTTGCTACAAAAGTCAATGTAATAAAGTTAATGCTTCTAGCAGGTTTAATAAACACGTCTGCTCTAAATTCATTGTTATCAATTACATCTGCTGTATTGTTTGTTTCATCACATACAACTCTAAAGTCGTATATTCCTCTACGTCCTTGGACATCTCTTAAGAAAGGTTCTACTAGAGACCTAAATTGTCCACGTGTAAAGGCGTCGTTAAATTCAAACAATTGAAGTTTAGCTGCCGTTGAAACTGCTTTTTCAATTGTATTAAATAGTCGTCTTACGTTGATTCTGCTAAATGCGCCTGTTGAAGCAGTTAATGTTTTATCTCCGAAAAGAATAATACCTGCTCCTGGGTCACCAATAACTGGGTTAATGCTGTTTTTGTATAGCGTGTCTCTATCTGCTTTCTTAGGACTCCATGCTAATTTAACTGCATTTTTAATTGCTCCTCTAGAGCTACCTGCTGGTGAGAACCATGGGTCAGCCTCAGCATCTGCAACTACACAAGTTCCTGCAACATCACCGTTTAATGGAACCCATCTGTATACGTCGTTATATTTATCAAACATATATTTCCAGCCTGAATCCATAACAGCAAATGCTGACCTAGTATAGTTAGCACCTGTTATTTCTGCTACAACACTTGATAATTCTGAACCAGTGTTATTAACTACGTTAGCTTTTTGTGGTGAAATGAATACCATACAATCACGTCTTATAGCTGCTACATTGTCAATAATGTAATCGCCAACTGTTTGTGAATGACCACCTGCTAAAACTAATTGAACATCAACTAATTCGTCATTTGCTAATAGGTCATACCCTGATTGTAAATCACCATCTGCAGGTGCATTTGTTACACCTAATGTAAGTCTAACTGTTAATTCTGAGTTACCACTTGGAACAAATCCAAATAACCCATTATGGCTAGATACTATTGTTGAAAAGTCATTACCGAAGTTACTAGCATTGCTATCTGCAGGGTGGTCCATCCACCATACATATTTACTTCTGGAATTAATTACTTTTTTATAAAAATTTGTTTGGTTTAATGAATCTTTAGCGTCTGAAGCTTTTGAAACGTTAGAGAATTTTTCTAAAACTGTTCCTGCTGTTCCAGTAAACTTACCACCTTTGTCTACAACAATAATGTGCATAGCGTCTAAATCTACTGAATTTGCTCTAGCATTTGATGTTGAAGTAGGTCTGCCATCAAATTGACCTGCATATGACCAAGCAGTTGTTAATACTGCTGTAGCTGTAGCACCTGAGCCACCGCCACCTGATATAGTTACGCTAGGTGCAGATGTATATCCAAAACCTGGTTGTGTTACTGTAATTGCTGAAACTGTAGACCCGTCTAAAGTTGCTGTTCCTGTTGCTGCCACAGTAGTAACTCCTACACCTGGAGGTGAATCAAATGTTACTGTAGGTGCAGATGTATAACCTGTTCCACCGTCTGATACTGTTACAGAAGCAACCGATGTAGCATCAAAGGATGCGTAATCAGCAAAGCTAACTTCTAAAGAGTTTCCAATTTCACCTGGATATTTAGCTGCCCACATTCCAACGGCACCTGCGCCACCTTCGTATGAGGCTTCATATTCAGATTCATTTCTAATTAAAACTGCTGTTCCGTTTGATATAGCGTTTCTGGCTGTTGAGCCAACTTCTCTAATTGTTAATAGAGATGAGCCATATGCTAAGAAAGAAGAAGCAGTCATAAAATCTTGTGCTGTATTGTCATCGGGTTTGCCAAATCTTGAAACTAGATTATTTTCTGAATCTATGTTTAAAATTTGCCTTGCAGGACCCCACTGGAAGTTACCAACAAATCCACCTACCGTAGTAGCGACTGCTGGAACAACATTAGTAGCGTCTTGTTCCCTTATTAATACACCTGGGGAAAGCTGAAAAGCCATGTTTTTCTCCTTTATTTTTAAGTGTTAATACTTATTTATATTTACTAAGAATATTTATAATTCTTTTAATTTTGTGTCTTCAAAAACCCAGAGATCGCCCCCGAAAACTTCTGTCTCCGGAGCTATACCGTTATCAATAACTCCAAAAGGAGTCAAATCATTTTCGATTTCTCTCATTTCTGCATTATATAACCCTTGTCTTACTTGGACATTAGTTAAATCTCCGAAGAAAGAGTTGGTTGTTACCCAACCAAACAACACAAGACACATTGCTAGGTCATCGTGATAACCCTCGTCTGCTTGATAAGAATTTCCTCGTTCTATAAAAGTAGATAGTTCTTGTATTATTTCCGCATCAAATACTAAAAGTTTACGCTCCTCCATTAAACTTTTAAATGCAAAACATCCTTGACGTTTTACTGCTTTGGATGTTGTAACTCCTAATTTGGTAGCTCTACCGAATCCGGGTGTTATATATTGTTTATTATTTTCTTGTATAGTTGTAAAAATATTTTCATATTCACATTCTGAATGAAGTATATCTACAACCTGTTGGCCTATATCATTACTTTCCAGTAATACAAAGGCATTATTATAGTCCTTGCCTACTTTATCTATTACATTAGGATAAAGCATTGGTGCTATTTTGTTATGTCTATACTTTGCCACTACTTTGTAGGGCATCTCAGTTACATCTATAACAACAAAAGCGGAGTAATCTCCTCCTATACCTCGTGCTACATCTGCAACTAATACATAATATTTATTTTTTTCCGGATTTACATATATGTCTAATCCATCGTTTGTGTATATTGGTTCAATAGAACTAAGACTTCCTATTGTTTTACTATTAATAAGTGTATTAGATGAACCTAAAAATTCGCATAAAACCTCTTGGTTAAATTTAAGTTCCCCTAATAACCCTAATTGTTCCTCAGCCCACTTATCATCTCTACCTGGTATTTCGGTATAGTGAATAAACATATTTTTAAAACCGTTTGTGCCTTTCTCGGCTTCGTTCCAAAACTTCCAAAAATGATTGTAACCTAATGGTGTAGATGTAAGTAAAATTTTAGTTGTTTCACCAGCAGAAATTGTCGGATAAACAGAAGTAAAAAACTCCTCAGCAACATTGTTTGGTATAATAGCAGCCTCATCAATGTAAAGCCAATTAACAGACTTACCCCTAATACCAGATGCCGTTGTAGCTGCTGTAAAAACACGTGAGCCATTTTCTAAATCAACGTCTCCTTTGTTCCACGTCTTTACACCCTGTTGCATCCATAAAGGTAATTGTTCATACATTATCTGATATCTACTTAATACTTCTCTGGCTGCTGTGCTTTTGTTTGCCATAATAGCTACAGTTTTACTATCGTTAAATATACTGTAATGTAATATACAGGCAGCTGCCGTAATAGTTTTACCCTGCTGTCTGCCTTCCATTAATATAGTTTTACGATTACCCATAATAAAATCGACTTTACGTTTTTGACATTCGTAAAGTTTAAAGGGTTGCAATCCTTTATCAAGCGTAACTATTTGACAATAGTTTTCTATAAAATATTTGGGGTCGTCTTTACATTTCATATACTCCGATAACTGTTCCTTTGTCCAGTCATGCTTATATGCTACTGGTTTAAGATTGGGGTTACCGTGATATGAACTTGTATCAGTTGTCTCCGTCATCTGTTGACTCATGTTCAATTACCTTTTCGTTCTCTTTTTGTATTGCTTTTAAGAGGTCGGAAGTGCTTCCATTAAATACTATGTTGTTTTGAGTGCCAATTTGTTTGGGTTTATTTTCATCAGCATTTTCTATTTTTTGTTTTTTCTCTTGTATATCCATAGCTTGAAGTGCTTGGTCGCCCAAGTTTTTAATTGCCTGTGCTGCCACTTCGTATGCTCTGGGGTTATCACTATTTTGTGCAACTGCTAATATACCTTGAATAGTAGATTCACTATAAGCCATAGCTCTTTTTAAAACACCTCGGGCTTCTTCAAAATCCTCATCTACAGTTCCTTTTTTTATTTCAGGAACCTTAACTTTAAGGTCTTTTGTCACCGTATCAAATGTTTTATCTAAGGCTTCAAATATTTTATTATCTTTTGTTTCCATTATATTTTATCAAACTCCACTAGGAATCTATATGGGTCTTCTATTGTAATTACATCATCACCATTTAAAGGGGATTCTATTGTAATTGCTGGTGCAGTAACATATCCAGACCCTACATCATCTATTATTATTTCTTTAATTCTGTCTTCAATCATTACAGCATGAGCTCTACCATTACCTTCTATAGTAACATTAGGCTCTTTCACATAGCCTGTGCCAGCATATGTTAAATTAATACTATCTATACTACCAGAACTTATTGTTGCTGTAGCTGTAGCAGTTCCTGGTTGAACTGAAGCAGTTATTTTTGTTCCTTCTCCGCCTGTATCTATTTGTGTAAAAGCGTTAGCAATTGCTCTACGTATAATACCCTCATTCGCAACATGACCATAGAAATTAAGTTTCATATTAAAGTTTAATGTCCAAACGATACTTTGTCTGGCAGCAAATGTTCCTGAAGTGTTATCCTCATAATTAATATTATCTAACACAACTTTAATATCTCGTTTAATATCCATCTCAGGCAAATCATTAATTGTTATATTAAAGTCAGGATTAAAGTAAGGAAGAATTTGTTCTAATATTCCTAACCCGTCTTCTTGATTCTTCGCAAATATATATAAAGATAAGTTTAAGTCATATGGAGTAGAAACAAATTGTCGCTTAACACTTAAAGAATCAGTAGTATTAGATTTAATGTGTTTATTAATTTGTGATATCTTTCTAGAGGCATCATATTGTAATGAAGTAATCTCAAACCCCATACGAGGTAAAACAATAGCAACCTCTCCTCTACTTTCAACTGTCGGTATTTGTTCTATTCTAGATAAGAACTTTTGTTTTGTTGAATAGGCTAAAGGGACTCTTATGGATTGTTCTATAACTCCAGAAGTATTTTTACGTTCAATAACTATGTTATTAAATATAGTTCCAAAAGCTATAATAGCCTTACGTATATGTTGGTGATAAAAATTTTTACCTTTTAACATTATAACTCTCCAAACGGATTACTTTCACTAAAGTCTAATATATCTTCTGCTACTTCTATGGTGTCAAAATCTGCATTGTCGCCCTGTGTTGCAGGTTTAATAGCAAAGTCCTCAGTAATAAAGTAACCGTTGTCTTCCAGTTTAAACATACTGCTATCTTCTAATAGTAATTGGTAAAGATATGTATCAACACTATTATCTTCCTCAATTCTATCAATCTCAGTTCTGCCTGTATTAATCCTTTCAGAACTATATTCTGCAAGTTCGCATATAAGTTTAAACGTATAGAGTTTTCCTAGTTGATAAAACGGGTCTTGAAACTCAACCATTTTAATTTCAAACAATGAATTAGTTTTAGGAAAGAATAACATATCTCCTTCCATAGGCCTGCTACCACTTTGAAGAAACGTTCCTCCACTATAATCTACTAACTGATTCCATCGCCTTCTAGGCAAAACAAAAGTAGCTTGGTCTCTAACTTCTAAACCAAAACGTTGGAATAATTCTCCCTCTCCATCGTAACCATTGACGTTTTCCAAATACATTTCTAATGGAAAGGCTTCTTCAAATTTACTTAAAGCGTCCTCATCAAATATTTCATCTCTTGTTACTAATGTTCTAGGCATATAGTAAACATCATGTCCGTAAATTTTAATACTTTCAATGATTAGGTCTTCCACTAATAGTTGTTCACTATCGGTGCCAGATGTATTTCCAGATTGAAAGTAAAAATTTGTAGGCATGGTTTACCCTGTCATAAATGTTGGTGGGAGTTCGTATCTGATTTGCATCTCATCTTCTATAGTTGCAATCTCATTTACTGCTTCTGCATAAATTTGGTCACCATTTAAAGTAACTCCACCTGGCATTTGTATTCCACCAAACTTCTTCATGTTCTCACCCCATTGTCTTTTAATCAATGAAGTTGCATATCTTTTAAGCCACATATCGTCATAGACTTCTGTGTATGTTTCAGGGTCTAATAAAGCCCAGCCTTCAGCAATTACGTAATCCCCTACATTAAATGTTTTATCCATGTCGGTATCAATGTAAAGTTTATCTGTTTTTCTATTAAAACGTATCTGTCTCTCGGTTACAAACAAGGACTCCAATACGTTCATATGTGTTTTAACCATTGAATAATATGTAACGTCTGCACTTAATAAATTATACAAATCGTTTAAGGCAAATTGGTAATCAACATCAAATAGTCCATCTGATTTACTACCTACAACGGCACCAAATTTCCACATTTTTGTAACACCTAAAATACTATCGCCTATAGGAATATATCCGTTTTCTAAATCTCCTTTTGTAAACGGTGTGGTAGTAGATAATGTTGCTGTTTGACCTGATTGGTCACCGGTAATTGTTTCAGATGCAACAAAGTCACCCTTCTTAATATCATCTACGATAAATTGAAAGTTAGATGCAATTGAGGTAATTTTTGCAGATGCTCCTGATGTAGAACCTGTAACTTTTTCACCTACTGTAAAATTATTAGCAACAGAGTTTTGTATATTTAATTCGGTTCCTGTTAGTTGTCTTTTTATGTAAACTCTTTCGGTGCCATCAAAGTGATATTCTTGCCAGAGTTGTAAGGCATCATCTATTCTGTCTGATATTTGCCCGTCATCTACATTAATTTCTATAACAGGGAATCCTAATCTACGTAAACAATAATCTATTAATTGTTGTCTTGTTGAAAGTGCCATAAGTAATTCCTTTAATGTTACTATTTATACAAAACGAAATAGGCAGGCACAAAAAAGGCCCTTAACGGACCTTTCTTGTAACTAAAGTCTAATTATTAACTAGCGTCGTAAGCGTATAGTTCTGCTCTTAGCGCGTCTAATTCTTGTTGAACGAATGCTGTTGAAGCAATCTGTGTTGTATTAGTTCCTGTGGCTGCTGTTGGAGCAGTCGGTGAACCAGTAAGGTCTGGTGAAGCCAACGGTGCTTTAAGACCTAAAGCTGTGTCTAATCCATCAACATTTGATGTCGGAACATCTGCAATTGTAACAACACCTGTGCTGGCATCGTATGTAAGTCCGCCACCTGAAACACCAATAGCGTTTCTTGCTCTAGTGTTTGTAAAGTATTCATTAGTTGAACCTTCTGCAAGGTCGTCTGTGTCTGTTGCGATTTTAACGTATGAGGAACCGTCATTTGTAAATTCCCATTGGTCAGATGTTTCGTTCCATCTTAATTGAGTATTGCTAGAGTCACCTCTCATTATACGTATACCTGCATCTTCAGTAGGAGACCCTGAAGTGAAGTTACTGTTTAAATCGATTAAGTTATCTGCAAGTGAAATTGTTTCGGAGTTTACAGTTGTTGTAGTTCCGGAAACGGTTAAGTTACCTGAAACTGTTAAACTATCTGAAACAACAACATTACCTGTTCCGTTACCACTTAATGTTAAATCTGTATCTGTTGATGCTGATGCAAGTGAATCTGACTCTAAACCACTACCAAATGTAACAGCGTTACCTGCACTGTTAGTAATGTTTTCGCCATCCAACATTTGCAATGTGCCTTTAACTTGGATAATACCTGTGCCTGATGGATTAAATTCTATGTCTCCACTTCCTGCTGTTTTCATTTGTAGGTTTTGGTCATCGTCTGCAGAAACAACAATTGTTCCTGAACTATCTTCTAATACTTTTTGACCATTAACATATAATGAACCTGGACCAACGTATACGTCTCGCCATTGGTAACTAGCAGAACCTAAGTCATATGAGACGTCGGCGTCTGGAATAATACTTCCTGATGTTGTAGTTGTTCCACCTATTGTAAGTGTTCCATCTACATCTACGTTATTAAATGTAACGTTAGCTGTTGTTGCTACATCCTGGCCAATACTAAGTGTTGTTCCGACCTTAGTAATACCTGTTCCTGCAGCAACAGTAGTTCCTTCAGCGTTGCTTAAGTCAGCTCTTGCTAACTCAAATCCGCCTGCAGTAGAACCGTCATGGACGTGAATACTGTCGTTGGTTAAATTGATTGTAATTTCACCGGCTGCTCCCGTGAAACTGCTTGATTGAGAATCTGTTCCTCTTCTAAATTGGACCTGAGTTGGCATTTTTAATATCTCCTGTTATTCTATTTATAAATGCAAAATGTTTTAATAAGAACCGCCGTCTAAAGAAGAACCATCTTCCATATTACTTAAATCTACTTTCATCATTTCGTGTCCACCTGCTGTAGAACCGTCATGAATTCTAATAGAATTATTGCTTGTGTTCATTGTGATTTCACCTTCTTCGCCGGTAAAAGCATCATTTTGTGTTCCTGTTCCTCGTCTAAATTGAACTTTCTTTGGCATTAGTTATTCCTCTCTAACTTAATTCGCCCAAGTCTTCAATTGTCAAATCGTTTGTTGGATTCTGACAATCAAAGGCTGTAGCTATTGAGATACCGAAAGCGTCTACTGCGGTATCAGTTAAATCTCCATAGTCACCAATTGGAAAAATAAGATTAGGGTCACCAACTGAATAGTTAGCAACTGTAATAATATTTCCCGATGTATCTTTTGTGAACAATTTCTTGTTCGTTGGGTTCATAGCTAATTCGCCGACTTCTAAGTCTCCAGCCGTTGGAACAGCTCCGTTTGTTTCACTTCTTTTTGGTTTTAAAGTAATAGCCATTTATTATTGTTTCCTATCTTTTCTCCTTGCAACTTGTAATTCATGTAACTGACTTTCAAGTTTTAAGTTTTTTTGTCTTAATTTTTCCACTAACTCTGAATCTCCGCCTTGCTTAAATTCAGAACTTTTTAATTCTTGAGTTAGCTGAGCTATTTTTTTCTTTGCATCAGCTAAGTCTTTTTTCATAGAAATAAATTTCTCATCATCTTCTTCGTCGTCTTTTACTTCTGGCACATTTTGTAATTGAACGGTTAATTCTTGTATTTCCTCGTTCTTCATTGCCAGTTGAGACTCTAAAAATATTTTATTTAAATTTAATTCATTAACTTTACCAGCCAATGAGTTTAAATAATGGTCAAGGACTTTATTCCCTGCCGGCTTTTTTGCCCCTTCACTTTTATATTCCATAATTTAATTATCCTGTAAAAGGGGGCCTGATTGAAAGACCCCCAAATTTAGTAAGACCTAGTAAGAACCGCCGTCTAATGATGATGTAAATTCTGGTGTTCCACTATTGGAAATTAGAACTTGACCATCTGTTCCGGCTGCTGTTACTTGTAATGCGCCTGTTCCGTTACCGAATACAATACCATTTGATGTAAATGTTCCTGCACCTGTTCCACCGTCTGCAACACCGATTGCTGCACTTAGTCCGCTAACAGTTCCGCCTGTTAATGAACCAGTAACATCGCCTTCGAGGTTGGCAACTAAAGTAGCAACACTATATCCTGTTGCTGTAGTGTCAACAGTTGTTGTTGGTTCGGATTGTGAATCTTTAAACAGTTTCCATTTACCGTCGTTTGCATCTCTGAACAAACCTGCAAATAAGTCTTGTGAACCTGATGTATCATACAAACCATAAAAACCTAAGTCAATTGCGTCTGATGAATCGTTGTTCGCACCCATTTTAAATAGTGGGTCATTAACTTCTAAGTTTGTTGAATTAACAGAAGTTGTTGTTCCTGCAACTGTCATGTTACCTGAAACTGTTAAGTTACCACCAATTGTTGGGTTAGTAACCAAACCTACTGTTACTTCATTGTCAGATACTGTGATGTCTGTTTCGTTTGATACACCACTGAATGTTAATGTTTCACCGCCACTAAATGTATCTGTGTTAGAACCATCTGAAAGTGTGAATGAAGTAGCAATGGCTGCTGTTGTTGCAGCTGTAATTTGTCCCTGTGCATTAACTGTAAGGACTGGAATTGCTGTTGTTGAACCGTATGAATCAGCTGTAACACCTGTGTCTGTTAAACCAACTGTATCGGCAGCTACAGTAATACCTGTTCCTGCGCCAATGTTTAGTGTAACATCACCTGTTGTTCCGCCACCTGTTAAACCAGAACCGGCAACAACACTTTCAATGTCTCCAGCATCATTAGTAAAACTAATAACACCAGTTGAACTGTCATATGAAATATCACCAGAAGCACTAATAGCACCTCTAGCTCTTGCATCTGTAAAATAAAGATTACTTGAACCTTCTGAAATATCATCTGTGTCATGGTTAGAAACGTCTGAAACTGTTCCTGTTACGTTACCTGTTAAGGCTGCTGTGATTGTGCCTGCACTAAAGTTTCCACTACCATCTCTTTTAACTAGTTTGGAAGCAGTGTTAGAATCCGTAGCGCCATCGATAATGTCTGTATAATATTTACCACCAATTTTCTGAATAACTTGAGCGTTACTAGAATCAACTGATTCAATGTAAAGTATCGCATTAGCACCATCGCCTGATTTATCTTGGCTATAGGCTAATTCTCCTTCACTTAAATCCGATGTTGATGGAGCAGTATCATTGACACTTCTCTTAATTTGAATTACTGTTGCCATTAATTTTCTCCTTGGATTAAAATTTACCCTTATGGGCTTTGTCTTTTATAATGTAAAAGTTGTTGATTATATGTTTTATACCATTTTATTTATACAAATCCTACTTTTTATTTTAGTAGGTTCCGCCATCTAAAACATCTAATTGAACAGAAGAACTGAGCTCTTGTGCTACCCATTTTCCTGTGTCTTCATCATAAACTAGAGTGTATCCATCCTCTAAGCCTCCTGTTGTATCTACATTTGATAATTGTTGTAATGAAGCACTTGTTACTCTTTGCGAGCCAGTGTTTACTGTATTAACTGATACTTTAGTTGCGCCTCTTGTAGCACTTACTTTGATTGCCATTATTTGGTTACCTCCGGAGTTACAGTAACAATACCCTCTAATACTCTAACAGTTTCTTCTGATGATGTAATTTCAATATCATACACATACCTTCCAGCTTTTAGTTCTGATGTCTGTGTAGCTGTTAATGAAATGGTAATAACTCCTGTTAAATTAACTTTATTTGTAGTAAAACTTGTATAAGTAGTAGAGTAATGACTTTTTCTCATCTGAGAGGAAACAGTATAATCCGTTAAATCGGTTGCGGACCCATCATCATTTGTTAGAGTTAGCTCTAAACTAAATGTGGTCCCCTGGTCGATAACGATGTTTTGTATTGTTGCCATAACAATATTTATAAGATATGCAAACTATATTAACAATCAAATACGGCAATAAGTTTAGTGCTGACTCTGTTAATGATATTTATGAAAAAACAAATGGCAAGTATAATTATGTCTGTTTAACAGATGACCCTACTGATATAGACCCTGCTATAGAAACAAGACCGCTAGACCCCGAGTATGGGCATTGGAATAAAGTTCTTATGTTACAGCAAACAGATTTGGGCCATGTTTTGTATTTTGATTTGGATATAAACATACAAAAAAGTATTGACATCTTATGGAAATCGAGTTATAATAGTAATACAATAGTTTATACTCATTGGAAAGATAAAAATTTTCCTACCGAAAGAGTTTACAATCAAGATATTAAATTAAATTACTTGGGTAATTATAACTCCAGTGTTCTATCCTGGACAGGTAGATCTGCTATAAATATTGTAGAAAAATTTTTAAAAGATGAAGACTACTATATGACAAAATATGTAGGTGGCGATGATAGATTCTTTTGGCATGAGTGTGATTTCAAACATTTCCCAGAACAACTTATCTATTCCTATGTATATGGTGCAACTAAAGAAGACAATCAAAGTTTTAAATATAGACCAGAATATACAGTAGCGTTATTAAATGGACAAGAACAATTTCCAGGAGCAGATGTAAAATATTATGATGCACTTTCTTTGCATAAAGTGGGGAAATAGATATAGCCCAGATTATGTAAATAATTTATACGGCATGGTCAGTCGTAAATACAGTAAGCGTTTTAAGTTTATTTGTTATACTGATGATGTAAGTGGATTAGATAAACATATTATAACAAGGAATATACCTCACGTCAAACCCTTGCATCCTGACTATTGGTTTGGTAAGGAAAACTATTGTTGGGATAGACCCAAGTTTCTTATATTCAATTCCCACCATTGGCTAAAAACAAAAGGACCATTTTGTTATATGGACTTAGATATTATTATACAAAATAATATAGATGAGTTTTTTGATATAGCCACAGAACAACCCACAATGTTATACTCTAATTGGGAAGACCCGTCTGTGTTAAAGAACAGACGGTTTACTGATATGCGAGGTTCATTATATAACTCTAGTATTATGTTATGGAACGGCAATCAATGTGAAAAAATATATGATGATGTAATAAAACACCAAGACACCGTATTCAAAACTTTCTTTAAAGGTAGCGACAACTATCATTATTATAGAGAGGACATGGTAGTAGGCAAAAACTTTTGGAACTTCCTACCTAAGGAATGGTATTACAGTTATAATAGGGGACAAGAGTTTGGTAAAGATGTAAGACCTCATTTATATAGAGAGGAAGCTAAAGTAGCTTTGTTTAATGTTGATATAACTCCTAATGCAGGCGAACAATTTAAACCGCATGAGATTAAAAAGGACTATGACTTATTAATACATTGGCACGGCAAAGATGATTTTGAAAGATTGTGGTTACCTAAATTACCGAAAGAGTTCTTTAATTACAATACAAAAGATTTAGTAAAAATAAGAGAACTATTAGATGCAGAAAATTATACACAATTAGCAGAAAAATATTTAGATGAGTTTCCCAGATTTGGTAGAGACTGGAAACAAAACCATACACAATTTCCACATATGAGAAACTGGTTAGAGTTTGATTGGTTAAACAATAGAAGTTTAACTGACAGGTATTTAAATTTTAATGCACATGAACAAATATTAGAATCATATAATAACAATGATATTGTTTCTGTTCACTTAACTTTTAAAGAAGCCTTTCCGGAAGTATGGGATATACAACACGGCGACCAAAGTATGATGTGGAATCTTACAGGGGAAGAACTATGTGAAAACTTTGATGAGTTGTTTGCCTTACAAAAAGAAGACTGGTTAATGGAAAGATATAAAACTGAAGGACCCTCAGTATTTTTTCAGCACGCAACATATGATGAATGTGCAGAACTTTATAAAAAATATTATTTTTATCATCTTACAGAATTATTTTATGATGAGGAATATGAAGAAGTATTTCGTATGTTGTATAACATTATGCCACGAGAGGAATTATTACGTGTCCTTAATCAAAAAGGTTCCACAGATGACAATACGTTATTTAAATACTTTCAAAGTTATGGCGAAGAGTATAGTGACCTTTATAAAGGTCTATATGATGAAAAGCCAGATGGTGCAATGATACAATTATCAACAAAAAGAAATGATACTAATAATGAATTTAATGATATATTTGTAGATGGCTATGAACATAACCTCAATAGTATTAAAACTATCTTTGATAAATATCCAGTGAACTGGGTTACGTTTGTTTGTGAGATAACAGACCCTATTCATGTAGAAGATTTAGAACGTATTTGTAACTACTTCCAAGAACAAAATTGCTCTGTGCGTTTACAAACATTCCAAGAGGGTGTTAAATTAGATTATGTTGATACAATAGAAGTTGTAAAACAAGAAGAACAGACGAAGATAGAAAAACTTGAGGAACAAATTCAAACAGATAAAAATGTTCCTGTTAATTTAGATACATTAAAAGAATTTAAAAAAGGAATTGAATTAAGAAATATAAGAAAAAAGATAAAGGATAAAGACCCTGTATGGTGTGATGCTAGAAAAAGCGGGTATTTTTATATAAACAGTAAGAGTAATTTATTTCCATGTTCCTATATAGGAAGAGATGTTTGGGAAAATAAATTATTTCCATACCATCCTTTAGACTATCCTTATAATTGGCAGTATAGTGATGCTTCAAAAATCACTGTGCATGAAGTAATATATAATAGTGATGTTCAAAACATAAGTGAACATTTACGTAGAAACCCTTTACCGATATGTAAAGCAAAATGTGGAGATTGTGATAATGCGTGTTAATGCAATATGTTCTAAGTGGGGCGATAAGTATGGCCCACACTTTGTTAATCGTTTAAAAAATATGGCAAAAAGGAATACTCCGGACCATTATGATTTTCATTTTTATTGTTATACAGATAAACCTGAAGGCCTTGATGATGATATAAAAGTTATTCCATTTCCTGATATACCAGACATACATCCTAAATACTGGTTTCAAAAAGACGACTTTAAATATGGTATGGCTAGGTGTTGGGATAGGCCTAAAACTTTTGTTTTTAATACCCACAATTTTGCAGAAGATAAACCTACAGGTCGTTTTATATTCTTTGACTTAGATGTTATTATACAAAATTCCTTAGAACCTATACTTACATATAATACTGAACAGCCTACTAAATTAAGAAGTTGGTGGCAGGACCCACAACCTATGAGCACCAGAAGGTTTAAACTTGCTCATGGTGCCTATACTAATGGCAGTTGTCAAGTTTGGAGTGATGACCAATGTGAACCTATATGGAACGATGTTTTAGAACATCAAGAAAAAATATGGTTTACATATACAGATGGAACAGATAACTATCATAGTTGGCGTTGGGGAGACTATGGTAAAAAACTTTGGGACCACTTTCCTAGTTGGATGGCATACTCATATAATAGAGGTCGTAGCTGGGAAGAGGATGACCTTAATATAAAAATTTATAGACCTAATTGTATTTTGTGCGTATTTAATGTTGACTTATTACCTTTTGAAGATGGTAGTAGGGGTAGCACAAAACAAGATGAATTGGCAGACCCAGAATTATTAGCACATTGGCGATGAACATTTATACAGTAAAATGGGGGACTAAATATTCTGCTCAACACGTAGAACAAATCCTTGCGTCTTGTAAAGAACACTTAACACAAGACTTTACTTTTTATTGTTTAACAGAAGATGCCACGGGTTTATCTGAGGAAATAAATGTTTTAGAATTTCCTGAGAATAACAAATTACAAAAATGGTGGAACAAGATGTATTTGTTTGACCCAATGATTGTAAAACAAGAAGGCGAAAAAATGTTTTTTGACTTGGATACTATTATTCAAAAGAACATAGATATTTTTGCTAACTTTGAATGTGAGGATAGTTTATGTTTTGTTAAAACATGGTGGCACGATTTAGATGCATCATATAAAAATACTAGACACATACCTCACAAATATACAGATTTAAATAGTTCTGTATTACGGTGGAATGATTCCTTAAATACACAGGAACTTACCGATTATTTTAATAAATATAAGAAGCAGATACTTTGGTATTATAGAGGTTTGGATAACTTCTTTTATAATAGACGTGTTGTTAAACAAAAACTTTTTCCTGTAGGATGGGTTTATAGTTTTAATCACGGCTACTTATATCCTCAAGACACGACTAAGCACGTGTTTAGGGATTTACCTTATGTATGTATATTCGATTCAATGGGAAAAAGTGAAGATGTTAAATTTTAATTTTTTAAATAACTTTAAATATTGGGGAGAGGCTCTCCAAGTAATAGAACGTAGAATGCCTCATAAACTTACAGACTTTAGGCAAAGTCTTGAACAAAATAATATGGATGCTAGCATATGGCTAGTTGAAGAATTAAAAAATTATATAGATGAATATTATCTTAAACAGGGTAGTATGCGTGTTTTAATTTTAAATTCTTGGTTAGGTGTTCCTCTTGTTCCTTTACTATGTGAAAATATAGATGTTTCACAATTACATTTAGTTGATATAGATGATGAAGCCATTGAACTTAGTAAATTATTTCACAAACATTATTCACAAGATAAATTTATTAAAACAAGACACCACAACTTAGACATTCCTTTTGAGTTTGACAATTTAAATAAAATAGATGTTGACATTGTTATTTGTATTCACACAGAGCAGATGTATCCATTAAAAGAACTAACTACTAAAAATCCTATTAGTATATTTGCTGTTCAAAATTCTAATGTTGTAGAAGAAATGTATGGTATTAATTGTGTTAATACTTTAGAAGCCTTAAAAGAACAAGTCTCCTTAGATGAGATAGGCTTTGAGGGTGTTAAAAAACAAAACTATTATTCTTGGGACGGTAAAAAAGAATATGATAGGTTTATGGTTATAGGACAAAGACAAACGTTAGGTTAATCTCCAATATCCTCTATCATCATTTCCCACATACCTTTATGTGGGACTACAAAACCAAATGTAATTCTTGGTTCATATGAGCCTGCGGTATGCCAGAATATTTTATCTTCTTCTTCATGTCCACCAAAGTAACCGACCTTACATGACCAGCCAGGCGTGTCTTCCATAGTAACAATTTCTTTTGTTATTGGGTCTTGATATCTAAAGAAACCATTGCCTGTTTTATTATAACTTAATAACACATTATATCCAGGACAATCCCAATTACAATGCCAAGACATAAAACAATCTGGTTTGTAAAATACGTGAACAGCACTAAACTTTGCACCTAAAAAATCTAATAGTTCTTTGTTTATTCTTTTAGATTCTTCTTTATATTTTTTTGGAACCCACATATCAGTTTGAAAGGAAGTTGCTCTAGATATTTCCGGAACTCCCCTATGGTCTCTACCCTTAGCTTGCACCTCTGCTAAGTATTCCTCTCCACAAGCACTTTGTATCGTATGTGTATGTTCCTTTATTTCACAGGGCGAGTCAGGCAGTTCTAAATAGTCTTCCTGTGAGAAAAACCAATCAGAGTGTGTTGTTAATATATTATTTAATTGTGGGCCTATTTCTATTATTTTCATAATTATTACAGTTTTGTTACATTTGTTACAATCTTGTAACAAACTCTTATATATAGTATATGAGTAAAATTTTTAAAAGATTTCATAAAATGATGAAAGCTGGAAGACTACAAAAAGTTATTAAACTAGTTATAAAGAAAGACCCGGCTTAACACGACTCAGAGTATAATGATATATTACAATATCTTCATTATTTAACTCTGAATATTTATATCCATTTACAAAGTTCCATCTCGCATCTGGAGTTGGAAAAACTCCTACCTTTATAGTATCTTTAAACTCTGTATTGTTTAATAAATCCCACATTGTAAACGTATCCCAAGGTGTTACTCCTAAATTCTTATACTTATGTTCCCAATCAGGCTCCTGTTGTTTGTGCCAATTTTCATTCCACATTTTCATTAGTTTTAAAGTATTAGGCTTATTGTTATATAAAAACAATCCACAATGATAAATCATTTCTTCATTGTCGCTTAGCTTTGTTATCTTAGCATTGTAGGGCCTATTACGTGTAAACAGTATATCGTTATCACCTAATAAATCAAACACCGTAGAGATGTCCTCATGCTGGACTACCGCATCTACGTCTATATAAAGAGTTGTTTCAAAGGGTGTTTGTGGTAAAGCCCAAAGTTTAGCACGTATGCTATTGGGAGCTGTTCCATCTATATGATAAAATAAACGTTGAACACGTTCATCATTTTCTATCCATTCTGTATGAGTAAACAATGCTATTTTAGCACGAGGGTCAAAGTCTAATATAGATTCGGCAAGTTTAATTGCTGCCTCATAATATTGTTTATCTACAGATGCAACTAGCAGATATCCATTATCCATTCTTGTTATATTGTTCCTGTATAATGATAGTTGACCATGCTTGAACTTCGATTAGTGTAGTGGATTTTCTAAGTTTCTTTTTAAGTTCGGCGTTTTCAGAATCCTTAATTTCTTGTATTTCAAATGCTTCCATCTTAGCATTAAATAAAGACTCCTGTTTTATTCTATCACGTTTTGCTTCTTCTTGTTCTTTTTGTGCTTCTTTGTGTTTGTGGTGTATTGTTTCAAGTTCAACTGTTCTTGCTTCAATAGTATCTTCACCAAACTCTGCTAGGATTTCCTCATAGTCGGCATTAACTAGCCCTTCTTCGGTGGGTGGGTTGATGACTACCCTAGAGTAATCTGACCCGATAAGCATCTCTGCGGTGATTTGACCTGTTTCCCTATTTGAATAATAGGGGTTTTTAAATTTAGGAAATTGTTTTTCCTCGCTCATAATATATCTCCAATAATAAACGTTATATGTTTATTTATGCGGTTCTAATGTAAAGGTGTTTTGTTTCCTGAGTTTGCGGAGTTGTTTGAATTGTATTACCCGCATAGTAACCAGTGAAGTAACCAGTATAGTTACCTGCAAAAGCACCAGCATAATAACCTGTAAAGTAACCAGTATATGTTCCTGCAAAATTACTTGAATATGTTCCGGAAAAATATCCACCTACATAACCACCATAGTAAAGTGTGTATGCTCCTGTAAAGTTTCCTGTGTAATAACCTGTAAAGTTGTTGGCATATGCTCCTGCAAAGTTTGTTATATAGTAACCTGTAAACTCTGAGGAATAAGCACCTGCATAAGCTATGCTAGCAATAGACTTAATAATATCGTCCATTGCAGAGCCCATCAATACCCATGTTCCTGTTGCACTCGGTGTAGAGCTATCTAGTAAATATGTGCCAACACCTGTAGTAATAATTCTGTTTCTCATGGCAGCTGTTAATGATTCCAATTCTGCCTGTGTCATTTCAACAACACTTTCACCATCTAATTTAACAGGGAAATTTCTATCTGTTGCTGGAGTTGTATTAGCTGTTGTTTTTTGCCATAAGTAATATGTTACATCTGTTCCGTCAACTTGTGTTTCTGCGATTGTATAACGTGATGTCCAAGTCCCACCTGAGGTAGGTGTTGTTGTTGAGATTTTATAGATACCTGTTGTATGTTCATCATCAGTTACCATAGCTGTAATAACTTTATCTAAAATTTCAGTATCTATTTCACCGTCTGTCATTTCAGCAACGCTATCACCATCGAACCTAGCAGGTCTTGTTACAGACTCTGTGGCTGCACTTGTAATTTGTTTAAAGTCGTATACTGTGGATGTAAGAGTTCCGGCAGCTGGGTGAGTTCCAACTGATTCTTGTCTTTCTCTGTTAGTAAATGTCCCTATGGAAGTTCCTGAACCGTTAATGTTTAATTCAGCAGTCCCAGAACCATCTGTATCATCTGAAAATTTCTTTGTTAAAACATAAGCAATTGTATCCTTAATTTCGACATCTGTAAGTTCTTGCACACCTTCAAAAGATGTAGCAGATACCGGGAACGAACTTGCTTTTATTTTTAGTGGTCCTGCCATGGGGACTATCTCCTTTTATAGTTTAAATTAATTTACTAAAGTTCCACTGCTGTTATATACAGCCAATGGTCTTACACTTACCCAAGCAGCATCGTCCTTACATGATAGCGTCTTAGTTGTATTTGCTGGTAATGTAATACCTGCATCGTCGGAACCGCCATTAATGTTATCTGATGAATCTGGGTATAAAGTTAAATCAACTGATAAAGTGTTGAATACTGTAACTGTTCTTCCGCTTACTGCTGTTGGAAGTTTAACTCCGCCTGTTCCAGAAGTAACAACATTCAATGTTTCTGTTAATGCTGTTGCTCCACCTTGGTCAGACCCTGCAGCTGCTACGTTAGCTGTAACACCATGTGCAATTAATCCGTTTAATGTAGCGTTACCTGTAACAGTAAATGTTCCTGCTACTGTAGAACTTCCGCCAATTGTAGCGTCTCCTGTGATATCTAGGATTTCTGGATTTTCATCTATTGAATTCCATTGTGTTCCTGAAACACCAACATATTCTCTACCTTTGTTTGGTCTTAATGTAACAGCAACGTTTGCAGATTCGTCATCTATGGACTCTCCGGCTGCTGGATATATTTTAATAATTGCTGATGTAGAGTTATAAACTACACATTTTAAACCAGTTGAAACGTCTGGTAAAACAACTCCTTGGTTAGCAGTCGCTGTAGATACAATGTTATATGTTTTAGTTAATGCTGTTCCTGTTCCTTGGGTAGTTCCCGCAGCTGTAACACCGGCATCAATACCTAAAACAATATTACCTGTAACATCTAATGAAGCTAAGCTAGCATCAGAACCAGATTCATATTTATCTGTGTTTAAATTAGTGAAGTTTGTGTCGACTTCCGTATTTGTTAACGGAGAACCTTTACCTGAACGTGTTGTAATAGTGGACATTTCTTACTTTTCCTGTTTAAATGAGTTTAAAATTTCTTGTAAGGCATCTCTTATGCCTAACATTTCTTCTTTCAAATTATTTATATCCTTGGACATTTCTGTAATTTGAGAAGCCTTTTGTTTTTGCATCCTATATGACTTGAGGCCATCAACGTCATTGCTAATAAGTGCACCTGTATTTGGGTCTCTTATGAATTTATCTGTTTTAATGGACATTGTATTTATATAAATTTATAATTAAGCCTGTAGAGCAATTGCTCTTAATTCTCTAATTTCTGGTATTAATGAACTATTGTCTGAAAGGAATACTACCTTAACAGCAAAAGCTTTAATACCTTCATATGTTACAGTTCCAGTTGTTGCTGTAGCCGTTGCGCCTGTTCCGCCTCCGCCAGCAATTGTAATAGTAGGAGTTGATGTATAACCTCTACCTGGGTCTGTAATAATAATTTCTGAAACACCAGAGCCACTTAATACAGCGTAACCTGTTGCTTGTTTAGTAGCACCACCGCCACTAAATGTTACTGAAGGTGCAGATGTATACCCACTTCCTCCAGCTGTAATAGTTACACTTGCTACTCTTGTTACATCATAATTATAAACACCTGATGTTTTATTTGCCTCAGGTATTGCATATGTAAAGTCTGCAAAACTTTCCTCAGCACCTACGCCTGGAACTTCTACTGCCTCTAACTCTACATAATCTAAATCATTATTAAAGTTAGCATCATCTTGAGGTGCTAAGAATCTACCATATACTCTTATATCAGTATTTAGTGGCATTTTTTGTGCCAAGTAAACTCTTAAATCTTCACCTTCTTGTCCGTCTGCTAATATAATGTTTTTACTAATATATCTTGAAAGTGCGTTTCCATTATTTTTTGTTTCGTTTGTAAAATCATTATTAATATGATTACGCTTACCTAGGAACGATGTTCTTGAAAGGTCAATAATAGGTGATAAATAATTATTATCAGAGTTCAAATCAAGTCTCGAAGTAAATGATTTGAGAGAGCTTAAACTTCCTGCTTCATTAGCATATGAATATACCGCAAACTCTTCAGGTGTTTTCTTTCTAACTCCTCCAATTAATATTTTATAATCTGTTCCTGGAACACTTACTCCTGATGACTTAGTTCCAGCATACTCAAATTCAATTGTAGTTTCTGGAAAGTCTAGGTAACTTATATTAGTTCTAAGTTCGTTAAATGTTTTATTTTCTATTGTGGAAATAGACATATTAGTTGTGCCGTTTCCTACAAGGTCACTGGCAGCAAATAATCCATGTGTATTTTTAATTCTTGCAACTCCATAAACATTAGCATAATTTTCAACAATGCCTCTATTTAAAGTTAAAGTAAATGTAGCACCCGAACCTGAGCCATCAGTTGAAGTTTGCCCTAGTAAACCTGGGTCAGATGTAAACCCTGAACCCGGGTCATTAAGTTCAACAGTTTGTATAACACCTGATGAAACTGTAAGGACTTTAATTTTAGCACCGGTTCCACCGCCACCATTTTCTAGTGTAACAATTTCATTTACAGCATAACCTGACCCACCACTTGTAAGTGCTATATCAAATCCATGTAATGCGTCTCCTGCTTTAGGAGTTCCAGCTGTAAAGTCTTGTAACTTACACCAATCAATATCATCATTATTAAGAACAACTCTGCCCTCATTACTAATATCAAACTTAGCTCTATATATTTCAAACATCATGTCTTCAGCCTGATAAGCATTCCATGTTCTATTGTTTGAAGAAGTAAATAAGACTCCTAAGTTAATATCATCTAATACGATTCGTTTGGATGTTCCTACTTGATTTTGTCCTAATTCTGCAACCCATATATTATAGTCTGGGTCATTACCTTGTGGTAAAAGAACTATACAATATTCTGCATTTGGTTTTAAATAAACTGGTGTATCAAATGTAAATGTTGTTGGTGAGAATGTTACTGCTCCTGATAAACTTTCAGTTGATACATTTACTTGGCTACTTGATAGTGTTTTACTACCATAAGGAATAACTTTGTTTCCTGGATAACCGTTGATAACTTCTCTAATTTGTAATTCAATTCCATTAGTTGCAGACTTAGTTCTAAAGTAAATATCTACTTTAGGAACAACAACACCTTCTCTATTATTAACAAAGAATGTTTGTGCTATTGGGTCATCTTGCATAACATTAATACCACCATCAAGCTGTGCATCAACTTCTATCGATGTTGTGGAGTTAAGTTCAAAGTCTGCTGTAGCATCTACAGAAATACTTACATCTGAAGAGCCATCTAGTTTTACGTCTGTTAAAATACCTGTAATAGTTTCTGTATTACCTGCTGTTGAACCAAAATGTATGTTTGGAATTTGTGTTGAAAATACTGCTGTTTGTTTTGTTGATGTTAAACCATAAGCACTGTATTTTGTTTCACAGGATGTGGTTGTAAAGGAGTCTCTATTTAAAGAGTCATCTGTTAATCTTAAAATTCTTTCTCCTACTAAGAATGTTTCTGCAGGTATTCTAAATTGTCCTGCAACATTTCCGTCTGCATCTGTTGTAATAGCATCACCAAAATCTCCTGTAACTGCTGTTGCAAAGTCTGACCAAAAACTATTTGGACTAATCGCATCAACGGCTGAAGAACTTGCAGGTCTACAATGAGCTGAAACATCATCACCATTAAAGAATGGATACAATCTTGTATTAGGTTTCATTCTTCTACCAACAAAAGTAACAACCTGAGACCTCATATAGGTTTGGAATGTTACGTCTGTTATTGCACCAAACTCTCCGTTTTTAACAACTTCGCCTTTTGTTGCACTGACTGTCATTACATCTGTTGAAAGGGTAATTCCATCTGTTGTTCCGGAAACATTAAATGTTGTGCTACCTGTAGAAGTCGCAGCTAGATTAACACTACCTGAGAAGTCACCACTTGTTACACTATTGGCACTACCTGTCATGCCAACGGTTCCTGTTATATTAGTTCTACCTCTTCGACCACCACCAATTACAGCTCCGTCTAAGTTAGCAGTATCACCGAAGAATGCGGAGTCTGAACTCTCAAAAGAACCTGCAAAGCTATCTCCACTAGCACTAATTTGTGGTGCCGGAATACTTAATTCTGAAAGTGGTATTGATTCAGGTTCGCCTTGCCAACCGAAATCTAATTGGTTTACTAGTTTAGCATTATTTAAACCTTGTGCTAAGTTTTCTACTGTGTCGTATAAGTTGTTATCTAAGATATTAACTTCACCACCATCTTCTATATCTGTAAAGTTATCTGAAGGTGGGTTAACTGTAAGTGTTCCTTTGTAATTAAATAACAATTCACCTACACAATTACGTGGTTTAGATGCAACTAATACTTTCTTATATGAAGTCGCTGTATAAGGAAGTGTTACAATATTTCCTGTCTTAGTAACTAGGTTTGAATCTGTTGAATTGTAAACAGCATCCCAGTTTTCCTCAAAGAAGAATGGTTGACAAGTTTTAAATTTAGGGTCTATAGAACACTTATAATCTTGGTCTAATACATTACTTAATGCGTGTGAATCAAATGGATTTACAAATATACCATTTTTGAATCTGTCAATACCATTTGCATCTGGAACTGTTAAGTCTGTTGTATTTTTCTCTAACATACTTAAAGCAGTATAGTATTCTAATCTATTAATTCTGTTTTCAATTTGACCTATATCCGCCATTGTATAGCGTTTGTTTTGTAGGTTTTTAACTCTTACTCCTAAGTCTTTTCTGCCTTTCTTTCTCGCAAGGAAAGGACTGATTGAAGGATAAGGTGCAATGTAAAGGTCTGCTAATGGCATACCATCTGCTGTTTGTAAAGGAGAAATTGGTTTTGTTGACGGCTCCCCTTTAATTCTTTTTAGTTGTCCTGTTTCTGACAACATGACTTTATCAATTCTACCTAAATAATATTCGGCATCTGTTGTCATTGATTGGTGAGGTGCAGGCATTGTATACCCTGCTCCACCTGGATTTCTTAATTGAACAGTTTCTAACGGATTTTCTGATGCTGATGAAAGTAATGTAGCATCACTTGATGTCGATTGAACATATGGTCTAAAGTCATGACAATCACGTAGGTCATAAAGTCCTGTTCTTGCTGACCTATATAAAGGTATCTCATATGTGTAAATACCAGATGCTCCTGTGTCATCTACAGGATAACTGTTATATGAGAAATATGTTGCTGTTGTAGCTGTAAAGTTAGGGTTAAAGTAACTTAATTTAACAGTTATTTTCTTATTTGTTAGACTTACAGAACTACCTAATTTTTTAATTAACTTACCATGTCCATAGAAGTTATCTGTTTGTCCGTTATCTAATATAAACTGTTCTTTATAGTCTGTGCCTGATTCTACATAACTACCTGATGAATCAGTTATATAGACTGCATCAATACGTAGAATGTCGGTATGCCCTAAGTTATAAGGTCCTAGAGCACCTTCTGGGTGTGTAGATGTATCTATTGTTACAAATCTATTCTTTCTTATTTCTTTTGGAACCGGAGCTACGTCTGTTTGTTTTACAACAACATAAAGTTTAGCATCAAAAGCAACTGAAACTGTGCCAACATCTATAGCTAAAGAGCTAGAACTAACACTTGTAAACATAGAAGATGTTAGTGGGAATACTTGTCCAGGAATATATGCTACTCCATTAATTGTAACCGAGTCTTTAATTACCATTACAAAAACATCATTAACTGTTGCATCAGTTATAGAAGATGAATAAGGAAAAGTTGTAGACCCTGTTAATGATAATGATGATTGCCCGTTACTTGCAAACGTTTGGTCAAATTCTTTCTGATAAAAGAAGTTATTATCGTATGTGCTGCCTACGTCTGTTGCTAATGTTTTTGTTGCTGAAAAAGGATTTCTAAATACCAGTTGGTTAAGTTTAGATTCGTTAAGAATAGCATTACCACCTACCAATACAGGGTCTGCAAAACCACTGCTTGTAGAATTACTCCAATAAATTGTTCTTACATTTTTAAATTCATTAGATGTCATTCTAATGTCATATAAGTATAGTCTATATTCTGTCGAAGCAGTTCCTGGTGTGTTATTAGACCTAACAAGTTGTCTAACTCTTGCTTGTCCTATAACTGTTGATGGGGCAGCGTGTGAACCGTGTGTTCCGTCTGTAACTGCATTGGAAGCAGTATCGCCTAATTTTACAATACTACCTTCTTCAATGTCCCATAATCCTGCGACTTCATTAACTGTTACATAGTTACCATATGATGTTGGAACTGTAAAGCCTTCTTCCACAACTGAATCTGTTCCTTTAGGGACATCAATATATGTAGGGGCTTCGATTCTTTTTCTAAACCCATTAACATAACCAATACCTGTTGAAACTGAAACAGCTATTTTATTAGCATCTCCGTCTGGTGCTGCTTTGTAACCATTATTGTCGTTAGTTTTTAAATGTTCTCTAACTTTAACATCAAAGTTTTTAATTACATAGTTACCTGATTCTTCAAAAGTTCTGGCAGCTAATGATTTACCTAACTCTGCATAAAAGTCAATATCAGCATCTACTGTTTTTGAGAACTCTCCGTTTTCTACGGTATACATACTAACAAAGTCAGCACCTGGTTCTGCAGTCAATGCTAATTTAGCAATAGTTGTTGATAATTTATATCTGTCTGCACCAGGAGCATTATAGTTAAATGTTCCCTGTGCTGGGTCATTAAGTGTGGCGTCATCATCTGCGGTTACAATACTATCATCTAACTCTACACCTATATGATAACTTGCATTTAATTTAAATGGCTCTAAGTTAATTGTTTGTTTTGTGTGGACAACGATTCTACCATTAATGTAAATAAGTCCATCTTCAATAGTAAAGAATAATGCTTTACCAAAATAATTAGTTGTTACATTTACTGCACTTGTATTATTATCTACAACAAAAGTGTTTCCGTTTCTTCCGGAATCTGTAGATGTAACTGTTAAAGTTTCACCAGCTGCAAAATGTAAATTTGTTCCTGTGGAATCACCACCTATATATTCTAAATAAAGTGTTTTCTTTTCTACGGCGTCACCATCTGAACCTGTTCTGACAGATTTAATTTTAGCAACCATTCCACTTGTGCCACCTGTTACTGTATCACCTACATAATTAACTAAAGTGTCATTTGAAACTGAGGCTGCACCCGCATCTAAATCGTTAATCTTAATAAAAGGAAATTTTTGTATAAATCCTTTGGCTCCTAATATAGGTGCTCCTTCCTTAAATATGTGGTCTAAATGTTCTGTATGCTCTTGTTCTAATATAGATTGTAATTGAGTAAGTTCTCTAGCTTGAACAGGCACACCTGGTTTGAATAGTATTTTACTAAACTTTTTGCTACGGTCAAAATTATCGTAATAAGGACCTGTGTTTAAATTCAATGCCATGTTGTTTCCTAAAAGTTAATTATTATCTTAATTGTCTCTACTTGTTTTTCGTCTCTTGTAATTGGACGTCTATTGTCGATATAAACTATTTCACCTGAATGGTTTGATATCTCTGGGTTCGTTACACTATTTATAGCGATTCCAGATGAACCCGTTGTTAAATTTTCAAAAATAGAACCTACTGTAATGTTGGGTAATATTTCCTGTAAGTAAACAGTTTCTATAGTTCCATCATCATCCAAATCTAATTTTTGTATTACTCTAAACTTACCACCATCTGATGTTGTAAGTTCATCATCTAAGTTCCAATCATCGGGAGTTGAAACTGTAACAACAAAACATGGAGTTCCAATTGATGTTGTATACAGAGCCGTTTCTCCAAAGTTTTGTATATTTTTAATTAGACCAATTTGTCTATATTCGTTTCCTACAATTACGTCTTTATCATCACTAATAAAAGAAACTGTTAATCCTAAGTTTTTAGCAAAAAGTTCTTTTGGTGCATTACCACCATGTCCTGAGTAAGGAGAAATAATTGCTCTGCCAGTAAAGGCTGTTCCATTACCAACTGTTTGTGTAATTGTAATATCTGCAAAGGTATAATTCTGCCCAGGGTCTGTAACTGTTACGCCTGTTATGCTTCCTGCATTATTAATAATTGGTGAGGCAGCTGCATTTGTTCCATCACCTGTAATAGTAACTACTGCATCCCCTGTAATATAATCAAGTCCTTGTGTTTCAACAACTATTCTATCTAATGTTCCGCTAACTGCTGTTGATTCTACGGCTTGTTGTAATGAAGGAGTTTCTGTTGAGCCTAATTGAACAGTTGCTTGAGCCCCGGAGCCACCTCCGCCTGAAAATTGAATAAGAGCAAAAGAGTAACCTCTTCCGGCGGTGTCTATTGTAATACTTGTTACGGCATCACCTGTTAATGTTGCCGTTGCTGTTGCTCCTGTGCCGTCTCCCTCTATAATAACAGTTGGAGCAGAGGTGTAACCAGAACCACCCGCTGTTACTGTTATTGAATCTAATTCTCCATTTACATCAAATGTCGGCTGACCTGTTCCTGCTATTTTTCTAACAGGCATATAATTTGTAGTTACAAATTTGGTTGCATCTGCTGAGCCAATTTGAAACATAAATTTCCAAATATAACCGTCATCTAATTCAAATTGTTCTGTTCCTGTTGATGTAGGTTTTATTGTGCTTGTTGCATTACTATTATTATCTAAACATTTATATACGTTATTATCATCTGTTAAAACGTAAAAGAGTGCATCTGCTAAAGTGGTTGCTCCTGAATTTGCAGGATTGTCTGATGAATAATTATCATCATATGGGTCATATACTGTTCCTGAAACCCATTCCAACTTTCTAGCAAGTAAAACTACATCAGCTGCCTGCACTCTTTTTACAAACATCATATCATGACGATATTTTGCTGTATAAAAATTAGAGTCTATAGGCAAGTCTGGACTAACTTCATCAGCCCATGCTGTAGCTTTAGATGCAAACAAATAGAAAAAGTCGTTCTCATTATAGATATCTCTATAAAAAGACCTAGCAAATTCTACTCTTGCTTCGTTTTTTAATAGTAACGACATTTATAACTCCTAGTTAGGTAGTTATTAAGAGTCAGATACAGTAACAGTCCAAGTAATTTTTAAAGTATCGTCTGCACCTTTGTTTACTACTGAAAATACTGTTCTACATAAAAGAGTTCCTGCAGATGAATCGTTAAACACGCCGGCTTCTGTTACCGCACCTGTTCCTGTTCCTGCTGGAAAGTCTCCAACGTATTCTATAGCATTAGAAGTAACTGTAGTAGAAGTTAATGAAACTCTAGATCCTGCAATTGCTGTTTCCAATGTGGAATCTCCAGCAACTGGTGATGTAGTTCCTGTTCCTACTTCCATGTGAGACATCGCTGTTTCTGATGTATCCTTCATTCTAGAAGCGATATAATCTAACCCATCATCAACTACAAGGTTGTTGATAGTTTGTGTTTGTTTAAGGTTACCTTGTTGGTCATATAAAGCGACGTTAACCTTACCCGTTGCTTTCATTGTTTCTTTGTTGAACATTTATTTCTCCTGGTTAATTAAAATGTTTATTTATTTATAAAGGTTTTAAGAAATAGTTCTAGCTTCTCCGACATAATCGTTTCTAAAATAATCTATTTCTCCGTAGTCCTGACTCACAACCGTCCCTGTCTCTGAGGTTGCTGCACTGTCTGTAATGCCATCTCTTTCAAAGCCTAAACTAGGACTATCGTTTATGTTAGGATTATCTGTTACACCCGGCTTAGTTATATCAAAAGTTTGTTCCTCTGACATATCTGTATTTTCAGATTTAATTAAGTTAGGCTGTAAACTTGTTGTATCATCAACTACAAAAGTATCTGCTTTATGTAATTCGACCGCAAATAAAACTGTTTCTGTAAAGTCTACAGAATCTATAGGGGTTCTAAAGAAGAATAGTAATGTTGATACTACTTCTCCAAACGTTACAGAATCCTCAATAGTTGGTTTATGTAAATCTTTAACAATGTTTTCAGACATATCTGTTGTATCTACTTTAACTAATTCTACGTCAAAGAAGTAATTTTCAGACATTTCTGGAACTTCAAATTTACCTAAGTTAGGTTCTAATAAAGCCTCATCATCTTGTATTACAAAACTATCTGTAATTGCAGGTTTATGAACGTGTAAAGCTGGTGCATCTTGAACCAATACAGTTTCAATTTCTGCAAAAATTCTAAATACAAATAAATCCGGTATAATATTATAGTTAGCACCTACATTAATTATATGATCAATAGTTAGGTCTGAGAATGCAACCATACCTGCAGGGTGTGCTGCTCTTGTTAAAGCCTCTCCCCATTGTGATTTAGAAAGTGATGATTTAATTTGATATGAAAATTGTTGATAAATTTCATTATCCTGTAATCTGTTGGCGTCTGATAAAAACCCTCGTATGTTTTTAAACTTGCCCGGGAATGTATGTGAGAATCCTGTCTGACAAGTTATGGTTTGTGTTTCGCTGTTGCTTGATGTAAGTATAAAATCAAAGGACGCTCTTTGGAAACCTGTTCCTGTAGCAATAACTTCAAAAGATGAAGGATAACTATTACTATCTATTTGTGTAATTCTTATATAGGCATTATTACTAATACCTGTTAATGTATAATCTTCTGCAAAATAATCTAAAGCGTAAACACCTAAAATGTCTCCTGTTTCTTGAACTTGAAATGTATCACCAATTCTAAATCCACCATCCGATGTTCCTGTATTTGTTTTATTAACTACCTTGTTTAAAACTCTAGTCAAAAATGCTTTACGATTTATATTTTCATCTTGAACATCCTCTAACCCTATCCACGTTCTTACATCATCAGTTACTAATGCTAATGTAGGTGCAACTGTATAACCTGCACCACCGTTATTAATAATAACTGAATCTATTTGATTTGTTGTTGAATTAATTCTAACTTGTAAATCTGCGACTGTTGTAATTGTATCACCACTATCAGGTAAAATAACAACTCTAGGATTAGCACTATAACCTTGTCCTGCATTATCAATACTAATCGAGTTTATAGCACCACCACTTACTGTGCATGAGATTTCTCCCTCTACACCATAACCAGGTATAACAGTTTCTGCAGGTATATCTATTACTAATTCAAATGCTTCTGGATTTGTATAGGCTATCTTTTTAGACCTAGACACTGATGTTTTTAATCTATTTCTTTTTGTAATAGAGCCTTCTGATGTGTAGTAAACTATATCTGTTTCTTTTCCTCTAAAATCTAAAGGATTATATTTGGGGTCTAAAGTTTCATTAGCATAAACTTTTATTACAACTTCTCTAGAATAAATACCATCTGATGGTCTTAAAATATATTCTGATGGTTTAAATATTTCTATTTCTTCTCCATACGCCAATCTAAAAAATGTTTTAACACCTTCTATGGAACCTTTGGATTCATAAAAATCTCTTATCCTTTTAATAAGTAATCTATCACTTACAGATGAATCTAAAGGAAAGTCTATAGCATATTGTTGTAATAACGATTCTAAAAAGGCACCATCATAATGGTCAACATTCCAGGAATCAAGTAACTCCTGTAAAACATAATTTGGATTTCCACTTGAATCTAATCCTGTAAAATACTTATTAATAAAAGTAGCAAAGTTAGGATATTCAGCTCTAATGAATTCTGGTATTTGTTGGTCAATAAGATATGAAAAGTTTTGATGATAGTATTCTGGGGATCTTTGATATACTCCCAATTCAACTTCAAAGGTGGCACCGGAGCCTGCAGAAATATGTGTAACTGTTAAAACAATATCATCTGCTCTTTCATCTCCGCCTATAGATATATCACTAATAGTTACGGTATCTCCTTCAGCATAACCACTACCTTTGGCAGTAATTGTAACACTAGTTACGGCACCATTTTCATCTACAATAACTGTAAATTGTGCACCCGTTCCTCTTCCGCTAGATGTAGACCCTACACCCGTAAATGTTCCTGCACCCCTGTTTGTGTCGGCTGCTGTAGTATGTGTAAAAGCTGATAAAGAGCCAATTAAATATACCTGAGGTGCTGTTAGATACCCTAAACCCTCATCTGTTATTGTAACTGAGTCAACTATATTACTTGCAATTGCTACTGTTGCTGTAGCCTGTCTTGTGTCTGCTCCTATAATAGTTGTTGTAGGGGCACCAATAAATAAGGTAGGGGCGTCGGAAGAACTATAACCGTTCCCCGGATTCGTAATATTAATTCGTTTTATAAAACGAACAAAACTTTGCCCTTCTGCCATATTAACTATCCAATGTTAAATCATAAGCCGTTATATCTATTCCTGCAAGAACATTATTAGGTGCATCCAATACACTATCATCTTTTACCAAAATTGTATTTTTAGCAGGAAGTGCTGTTACAGGACCTGTTGAAATCTCAGATTTTCTTGTTAAAGTTTCTGTTTTAATATCTTTTGAACTTTCATGTGGTATAGATGTAACTCTTAAATCTGTTAATTGACCAGTAATTTCTGTAATGAATAAATCATTTAATGTTACTTTACCTGTTGTATAGTCTACTGTTCCTACATTAGAATTAATTATAACTTTTTGTGTTGCTGTTTTTAAGACTAATGTTCCTGTGCCATTCCAATCGGGTGAAACAACTCCTGTATTAGGAATGTCTGATATAAAGACTTTACTTGTAGCGCCGTTTATTTTTACATTAAAGTAATTACTGTTAATTGAATATCCATTTATTTTATTATTAAAGTCTAAAATATATTTTGCTGAAGCGTTTAAAACAGGCGATGTTCTTTTTTGTAATCTAAGTTCTAAGTTAGCACTTAATAGGGCTCTTGATAATCCAACAATTCGTGTAGTCAATTTGGAGTAATAAAAATTAGCATCCAATATATTAAGTTCTTCATTAAAATAATTAGTAATCTCGGTTGAAATTAAACTTGAAATTTCTCCAGGTGTTAATTTACTTAATTTTTTATCGTATTGTGCTTTAACCTTCATACCTATATAAGTGTATTCTGGGTCAATAAATTCTGTAGTTAATGATATTGGTTGTTTAGGAGAAATTGTATCTCTTAATAAAACATCTTTATCGTCTTGTGTTATGACCAATCCATCTTTAGGTTGTAATGAAACAAAAACTTTTCCGTAAATAGGTGGGTCATTAATTTCACCGCCCCATACGGTTACAGATTTAACGTTAGGATTAGCTTGTAATATTAATGATGAATAATCATTTCCTGTAACTGCTCTATTTTTTGAGGCATTAAATCTAGGTGCATTAAAACGAATACTATCTACGCTCTCCTGTCTAGCACCGCCGGCTGATTTTGTAACTACCGTTAATGTTTTTGTTTCGCCTGAACCTGTAACTAAGGAAGGAGCCGTAAAACTTTTTGCACCATTGCCTGCTTCGTGATTAGTTGAAATATAGTCTACAATAGCAATGTTTCCTGCTTCAAGTTTATTACCTATAACACCGTCTCCAAATCTTATTTCATATAATCCACCTACAGACTCCTCAACAAAGAATGCTTTAGTTGTGCTGGTTACATTATTAATACTATTGCTAAGTGTATATTTGTTTGTATCTGTATTTGTAGCGGATTCCTGAACTGTAACTAAAATTGTAGTCGTATCCACGTTAGGATTATTTAATAAAACAGGTCCTTGTTCAAACCCTGTTTCAATTATCTGTGATGTTCTTAATAATTTACCCTCAATTATTTCTATATTCTGAAATAAGAAACATTCTCTGCCACCACCATTAACTGTTTTATTTACTGTATAATCTTTAGCCGGATAGAAGGTGTAGGTTTTTCCATTTAATGAAGTAGTAAATGTTTTATCTTTTGTTAAAGTTAAAGTTGGTAATGAATAACTTGAGTCGGGTTCAATTTCTAATGTAACTGTAGCCCGTGCCGATCTTGCTGACCTAGCTGTATACCCCATTGTTTTAGCAATGGATGCAATAGAGCTTCTTTTAATAGCGGAATCTAAGAAAGCCTCATTAGCTGTCATATGTGCTAATATTGCGTTATAGTGGGTGTTATATGCGAGTAAATCTAAAATTACAGATAGACCCGATGCATCAAAGTCATAATCCGCAAACTCACTTTGCGATGCCATAAAAGTTTTTAAATTACTTCTAATTTGGTCGTAATCTAATTCTGTTACATTTTTAACTGCCATGTCTTGTTACCTTAATCTTGTTAATGTTGTTCTAAATACTTGTTGTTCCCTAATACCTTTTACATAAAAGTAAATAAAAATATCATATTCATTATCATCAAAATTTGGACTACAAGCCACTTCACTTACTTCTACTCTAGGTTCCCAATTTAAAAAGGCGTCTTCAATTAATCCTTCTAATGCCTTTGCTGTATTGAAGTCCATTGGCTCAAACATCATTGAATATATGGGGGAACCAAATCTTGGTGTAAATGGTTTTTCCCTATATTTTGTTTTTAGCAATATCTCCATTGCTTGTCTAACAGAATTAACATCAACCTTTTTACCAATATCACCTGTGATAGGATTGATATTAAACGATAAGTCTAAATCGGAATAAAGCCTTGTTGGTTGTTTGTGAGCCATGTATTATTTATACTTAAAAATTAAGTATCTCCTCCGCCTGTTAATATTTCTACAATACTATCATCAGTATCAACATCTCCTAATATAGAAACTGTTGCTTGGTCTAAACTTGCTGTTAGTAATTCATCTCCTATACTTTCTGCTTGATTTTTTAAACTTCTAATTCTATCAGCAATACTTTGTATTCCTTGTTTTATATTTCTTCTACTACCATTCAATCTAAATGGGTCGCCTGGCTCTTCTCTAAATGAAATACCACTTCCACTTTGATTTGGAACAAAGACAAGTGTTCCATCTTTAATAGCATCTTCAAATTGAGTTGTTATATCAGGAAACTTTCCTTCCTTTAAAAGAGACTTCATTGTTTCAGTTGGTGTAGGAAATGATAATGGTTGCCCTAATCTAACAACTTCCCCGTCTATGTTTTGCATATTAGGAACAAGTTGACAAAGTAAATTTAAATCGTTACCTACATCTCTTAATAAGCCAGCAATATTATCTATATCAACATCTACATCTTTATATTTTTCTTTTAATCCATTTAAGTATAAAGCTGTTCCGGCAATTCCTTTTGCCGTATCCAACATTTTTTCAAAGTCTTCTGGCAACCCAGGTATTCTATTTTTAATTGAAGCCAATGGGTCTTCTAGCATTTCTTTTGCTAACTGAATTTGAGCATCAATACCTGCTGTTAATTGTGCCTCAACAAAACCTGGAATAGAAGCAATCTTTTTATCTAACGCTGCCAAGGCATCGTCAGCATACTGTAATGTGCTATCAATATTGTCGGCTAAATCTATTAAGCCCTGTGCTGGTCCGCAACTCATTTATACTCCTTATGTTGGTGGCGCCGTTGTGCCTGCAGATGAACCACTAGTAATAGCATGAACGTGTGTTCCTAATATTGTTGTTCCTTGTGAAACTACAGTTCCAGAAACTGTTCCTAATACTGTATGGTTGCCTGTTTGGTTATTTGCACCTATATGATTAATAATACCCGTCCATGTTGTTGACGGAACAACGTAAATGCTGGAGCCAAGAACTGTTTCAGTTTTAACTAAACCAACATCAACATTCATATTTAACGAAGCCCCTATATTAAATCCTCCAGATGAGAAACTAATATCTGATAATGTGCTTGTTCCAAAGTTTAAATCTCGTAATGAATAAACACTAAATGTTCCTAACGAACTTAAAAGTTTAATACCCGTAATTGCCGATACTGAGAATTTCTCAACTGTATTAATTTTATAATCCTTACCTACATCAGTTTGCATTCTACCTTTAACAACTAATGTATCTGAGCCTGTATTAGGAACACCTGTTCCTCCTCTGGCACGTATCTGTGTGTCCCTAGAGCCTTCGACAATAGTGGACATATCAGACATAACTTCTATTACTTCATTACCTTGTATCTTTGTATGGCGGTCTCCTCTGACAATCGTAAAGCTATTTCCTGTAATATCCTCATATTTGTCGCCTTTAACATTAAATGTTGCATCGCCTTCAACTGTAACATTAACACTACCCTTAATAAAAACATTTTTATTTTTAACTACTATCTCATAGTCATCGCCCATTACTTTGGAAACACGTGTTCCGTCAGGTTGTATTTCCTCAAAGGTTCCTATTTTATGTTGTCTATTTAATCTTTCTGCACCGGGAGTGTCGTCTATTTCAAAGACGTGTCCTGACTCTGTTTCATGCACATGGTTATATGGGTATTTACTTTTTGTTTCTTTTGTTCCTTGTGGGTCAGGTTCATTCCAAGTCGATTCCTTATATCTTGCACCTAATATTTTTCCTATTAGAAGTTCTGGTGCAAATGCAATTGGAACGTCTTCAACTTTAGCCCCTCTTTTAAAGAGTAAAGACTTGTGTTTTTCTGCCATCTCCTCTCTAGCAAGTCTAGATATATCTGACTCTGGAACTGTATTAAGTCCTGATTCTAAATCATATCTAGGATATGTTCCTGATGGGTCATTAAATCCTTTACTTTCATCTGCAGGTGCAATTGGAAATCCACCTAATGTTCCTAATATAACAGGAATTTGAGCATCGCTTCCATCAGCAAAGAATCCAACTACATGAGTTCCTTCTACAATACCTGTTGCACTATGCCCTATGCCTGAAATAGCTGCCGATTGTATTGGCTGTAATACTTGTGCAAACGGTAGGTCTTCTGTAGGCAACACATTTTTATCTTCGGTGTGATGTCCAAGTATTCTTACTTTTACACGACCAATTTTTTCAGGGTCCAATCTGTCTTCAACAACACCTTGCCACCAATTAAAAGAAGGATATTGCATTATACATCCGCTCCTAAACTATCTCTACTTAATTCTAATAACATTGTATGTCCTACTCTATTCATTATATGATTAATACCTGTAATAACATAAATGCCAGATACCAATTTATCATATACATTCGTTCTATCCGGTGTTGCTGTTTTATCTCCTACATTAGGAAAATTAAATCTTATAAGCCTGCCAACTTCTATATCAGTTTTTCCTGGAACTGTTATTTCAATTTTAACAGAATCAAGTTCTGCTAATCCAGTATTTCTAAATGAAACCGAAGCAACTTGCCCAACATCAAAAGCTAAGTCGTTGCCAAATAAATTTGAAGCCCCAGCTTTATATTTAATATTATTTAGTGGATTGGAATATGGCTTACTAGGAAAGGGAGCAACTTCTCCTATATGTTTAAAATTCTCAAAAGTTTGAGGTATTAAATTTTTTAATTGTCTGTCTTTATGATTGTCTGTATAATCAAATTTAATATCATAAATATCCTTTGTTGTCCAATCATATGAAAATGTTGTATTTGCATAGTAACCAGAACTTTGATTTCTTAGTTGGTCAAAGTATGTAGGATAATATATTTTTTCTACTGTCAATTGACGCATACTAGTAAAAGGAGAACTATATTTGTATTCACCCTTTGTTCTAAGGTCTTTAGGAGAATTTGGTTGCTCGTCTAAATTAACCATATAGTTATATTCATCATATAATACTCTTGCTTCTTTTTGAGCTTGTATTAAATTAGTAATAGATGTTAAGTAGTAACCTTTATTAGATTCAAAAAACATTGTATTAGGCATATCTAAAGTATTACCTATTGTATTTTTACAAATATAATTTAAACATCTAAAAGGAGACCAATTGTTAGCAATAAATTCTAGTTTGGATTTATGAGGAGTATCACCAATTATCAATGGAGTAACTCCGCCTGTAGCATCTCCGTCTGTTCCTAATATTCTATCAGTTAATAAATTATCTTGAAATATTTTTCCGGCAATTTCATCTGTTGTTCCTTTAAATTTATTATTTAGAACTACAACACTATCTTTTAACCCTTCCATTGATATAAAGTTTATTTGATAAAATTGTTCTCTATCAGAATTTAATGTTCTATCAGTAACAGAGTGAATGTAAAAACTTTTGTATATTATGTTTGCAGGTGTATCTGAAAAAGATGGTGTTCGCAATTTAAATGTAATTGTATCTTTTCCTGCAATTAGAGCCCCAACTAATATATTAGCTGCATCATTTAATAATACAGACCCCATCAGACAATTAAAATATATACTTTCATTGAGTTTGAGTTCCATAAAAAACCCGGACTCAAATAGGTCTAAGGTCTGACCACCATAGGTAGTGATATACATCTCATCAACGCGTGTGTTGCCGGCTCTTTGGTCACTCATATTATTTAATTATCAGTCTTTTAAATTCATTAATAAAATCACCAATATATTGTGGTTGTATAACTTTTACTAATTGTCTTTTATCGTTTTCTTGTTCTTCATATTCTATATTAGTTACTGCTATAATATCACCATTGGCTAATTTGGCAGCATCCCAATCTACTATATATTCTCTATCTTCATTATCACAATAATGATGTATTTGTTGTTCGTTACCTGCACCATATCTTTGTGTGGCTAATTTTTGAATTGAGTCTGGTGTATAATACCATTCATTGTAAGGGTCTATAATATTGTTAGTTAATAGTATAGTCCAATGTAATGTAGGGTCTTTATATAGGGCAAATGCCACGTCCTCAGGTCTTTCTCCTGCACTTATTCTATAATGTTCTAAAAATGCATCGTTGTCTAAAAAAGTTTTTAGAGGAGATACTCGCCTAAAAATATCCTTAGTTGAAACAATCTTATCATCTATTTTATAACCTAAGTTTGGAAATGAGTCAAAAAACATTTTAATAACCGTCCTCTATTCTTTCTTTTGTAAGTATTTCTAGTTCTTTAAATTGTAAGCCCATTGTAATTTCTGAAGGGGCACCTGCAGTATTACGAATTGTTGTAAGAACTCCGCCTGAACCATAATCTACTTTCATATTAGTTAATGCACAAGATGATATTCTATTAACAAAAGTATTTGCTTTTCCTTTGTATCTAAATTCAATATCAAATTCTGAAGGGTAAATTAAAAATAATCCATCTTGTGTTTTTTCTGGATGCATATGATATTTAAATGTATTAATAATATTCGTTGTTGCATTTAATTCTGAATTATTTTTAGGTGCAAATTTAAATTCAAAACCAAACTCCCTAAAGTTCATAGTTTTAAATAGTTGTTCTTTAAATGGATTTGTAATTTTTCTTGTGGCAGCTTGAATGGCTCCCCTTATATTAACATTAAGTCCTATTGCTTTTCCTATGTCGGCAGCACTTACTAATTGTCGAGTTGCAAATTCTCCTAAATCACTATTTAATAAATCACCTAGACCATTTTTTGCATTTTGTCCTATCGCACCTGCAAGTCCTAATTCACTATCCTGATAATCTGCTTCATAAGTAGACTGTGGTGATTGAGGAACATATAATGTTATAATATCGGAAGTAGTAATAGTTCTATTTGGTTGTATAATATTAGTAGTAATGCTTTCACCAATAGCATATCCGCCGCCGGCCCCGACACCAGTTCCAATTACTTTAGCAAGCGCGCCTCCGTTTTTTGTAAGTAACCCTCCCAATGTAGCACCACCAAAAGCTGCTCCTGCTTCAACAAGCGCCGTTAAGCTTTCTTCTGCGACTCTATTTTGTTCGCTTTTTTCAAATTGAACAGGTCCTCTATTTTGTATTGCCTGTCCCATTTTGCCCTGCTCTCTAACTTTAATTGTAAAGTTTACAGAATGAGGTTGTTCTTCAGTATTAATTGTCTGAGGATATTGTAACATTTGAACAGAGTTATCTAA
>Ga0070746_10000016_pt1 | contig 68060 bp, 89 predicted proteins | sample VirMetDEL_Mar_21_FD_77016 | JGI IMG/M metagenome (GOLD analysis project Ga0070746, IMG submission 77016) | Aqueous microbial communities from the Delaware River and Bay under freshwater to marine salinity gradient to study organic matter... | ecosystem: Environmental > Aquatic > Marine >...
AGATACTGGCTTTACTAAAGCTGAATGGCTTAATGCTAAGTGTGTTATTGGTGATAAGTCAGATAACGTACCAGGTATTCCTCGTTTTGGTAAAGCTAAAGTTCGTAAATGGCTTGATGGTGAGCTTCAACTGACTGAAGAACAGCAAGAAATTTACGATAAGAACATGAAAGTGTTTGACCTTAATGAAGTAATGTCGCATACATCAGAATGTGAGTACTATCAACAACAGCTTGATGTTAAAGTAGATCCAAGATGGTCTGAATTTGTTGAATATTGTACTGAGTATGAACTTAACAACATTCTTAAGAAGAAAGATCAATGGCATAACATTTTCATTTTATCGAGCAAGTTGATATCCATGTTCGGTTAGTATATACTTAGTTGTGATCTCATTACCGAGAGAATATATTATTGCGAAGTTCTACGAGTATGGTCGTAGTCCTGTATATAATCGTTTCAATAATGTATATCAATGCTCTTGTCCGATTTGTAGAGAATCACTAAAGAAGAAGCGATGTTACTATATTCCAGAAAATGATAACATCTATTGTCACAATTGTGGTTGGTCAAGTAAGCCTCTAAAGTGGATTAGAGAGGTAAGCGGTTGCACTAATCAAGATATTATTGAAGAAGTAAAAGAATATGACGTTGCAATCGACATTGGAAAAGACGAAGAGGTTAGACCGAAAGCGCAAGTATCAACACTGCCTACAGATAGTATTAACCTTTCTGATGAGCTTCAGTTGGACTTTTATAGCAGCAATAACATTGTCAGAGCTTGTAACCATATTATTGAATCAAGAAGACTCAACACCGCGTGCAATAGACCTTCTAACTTATATGTTTCGCTCACTGATAGAGTACATAAAAACAGGTTGGTAATACCATTTGTTAATGAAAGTGGTGATATTGAGTTTTATCAAACGAGAACAATACTAGATAAAGATAAAAAGACTAAACCTAAGTACTTAGGCAAAGTAGGATCAGAAAAGACATTATTCAATATTGATAAAGTAAGCTCTGACCATGATAAAGTGTATATCTTCGAAGGTCCTATTGATGCTTTCTTTGTACGTAATTCTGTAGCGGTTGCTGGTATTACAGAACGTGGTAGATCGTTTACTCAACGTCAAGAAGAGCAGCTTAATACCACGTTAAAATGGTATGATAAAGTGTGGATACTTGATTCTCAGTGGGGTGATAGAGCTTCTATGGTTAAATCAGAGGCATTACTTAAACAAGATGAAGCTGTGTTTATATGGCCTGAAACATTAGGTAAGAAGTATAAGGACTTTAACGATTTAGCTATTGCAGCTAAAAAAGATGAAATAAGCTGGGATTGGATAGAAAAAAATACCTTCCAAGGGCTGGAAGGTATTGTAAAGATGACTGAAATTAAAAGATTCAATAATGTTTAGACTCCTCTAAACTGTGCGTTGTCAGCTTGTGCAAGGAAACCTCTAAACGACTCATTAAGTGAAGCAAGTTCAGTTGCAACACGAGCAATCTTACGCTGCTCTGATTGCTTCATACGATCAAAGATTGTGTCGGCTTGAGCATTTGCAAGAACTGCTTGTACTGAGTTAGGATCTTCAGCGTCATTTAACATTTTAAGAAACTCATCACCGGCTGTAATCCAACCTTTAAGAGTGTTGACTTGAGCTTCATGAATCTCAGCAGTAGCTTCAGCAGCTTTAAGAGCAGGGTCTTCGATATCAGCGGTAGCTTCAAGATCTGCTTCTACATCAACATCAAAATCCTCAGGAGATGTATCATCGTCAAGCTCTAGTTCAAATGCTTCTTTTTCCTCATCACTTTCTTTGAGTACTTTAAAGAATCTCTTTTCGAAATTTGTCATGTAATTATTTAGTCTAGAGCATAAATAATTACAAATGAATTCTGCATATTCTTCACCATATTCCGTTAAACCTGATTCTAACCCAATACAGCAATCACTTAATACAGACGGGCAACAGAAAATGTATAAAGAAGAGGAAAAGAATCAAAAGGCACCACCTATTTTACCGTTTGAGGTTGAAGGTATTACAGAAGTTCTAGGTAATACTTTTGTATCACTCGCTGAATTACATAGAATGCTTAGCAATGTCAAGGAAAATGGCAGTGTTGATAAGGATCATGTTGAAGAATTCAAGGTAAGATTGATAAAATTAATAACTTAATACTTGAACTTCCCAAAGATATAGCTAAAATATCTATATAATGGTAAGATCAATATTAATTACAGCTGCTGTATCGGCATTATTTGCTTTTGGGCTTACAGAGTTTATTGGCTTTTGGAATACATTCTCTTTAGCTACCGGTATTCAATTTATTGCGTTTTGGGTTGTTAATTCACGTCAACAACTTGATAGAGATGCATTATATGGTGAGTTTGAAGCGAATATTGACGGTCTTTTAGCATTAAGTCGTGTATCTGTTGAATGTCCCTGTACAAACCATGTATTTACCGAAGAGGTCTTTATGAACTCTGATAATATACATAGATGTCCAAAATGTAATAATAGTGTTAAGCTTGATGCTCAAGTACGTGCTGTTTTACAAACTGATCCTACAGAAGTAACAGGATAAAGGAACTCTAATATAATTAGGTATATGAATAATACAAATAGCAGTGATAATATCGAAATTAAACGTAAAGACGGTAAAACCGAATATATGACCAAAGCAGAATTTGCAAGATGGGCGTGTTTAGTAGAAGGTATTCAAGCTGTTGATCAGAAGCTCGTTGATGCTAATGTACCAGAGACAAATACTGCATGGATTAAGCCGCTAGCTTTTGAGAAGTATATTCAAGAACGTTTTCATTCAATGCTCCGTGACGTTGAGGTAGAGCATGAGTTAGGCAATATCTAAGACAATTTAAATATTTACAACTCAATAAGAGCCTCCTTATGGAGGCTTTTTTATGGTGTTGGTGTACTACTTGCTGAAGGAGCTGGTGGTACAGGTGTGTTACTTGGAGTAACAGAAGGTGTTGGTGTCGGGGAAGGAGTATTACTTGGAGTATTACTTGGAGTATTCGACGGTGTATTTGAAGGAGTATTGCTTGGAGTTGCTGATGGGGTACTAGTAGTAGAAATACTTGGTGTAGGACTATTACTTGGTGTGTTACTCGGTGTATTACTCGGTGTAACAGACGGAGTAGCGGATGGAGCAACAGGCGCTGACGAAGTACTAACAGACGGTGTAGGTGAATTTGATGGCGTGTTAGATGGGGTGTTACTCGGAGTATTACTTGGCGTGTTGGACGGTGTATTACTCGGAGTATTTGACGGAGTATTACTTGGTGTGTTAGATGGAGTAACTGATGGAGCAACTGGTGCTGATGATGTACTAACAGACGGTGTAGGTGTGTTACTCGGAGTGTTACTTGGAGTATTTGATGGTGTATTACTTGGTGTATTACTCGGTGTATTTGACGGAGTATTACTTGGAGTATTACTTGGTGTGTTAGATGGAGTATTACTCGGGGTATTACTTGGAGTTACAGAAACACTAATAGAAGGTGTAGGTGTTGGTGTAACGGTAGGAGTAACACTCGGTGAAGCACCAATTGATAGAGTTGGTGTAACACTCGGCGTAGTGCTTGGAGTGTTACTTGGAGTATTTAAAGGTGTGTTCGAAGGAGTAGCAGTAGGTGTACTCGTTGTTGAAACAGTTGGAGTCGGTGACGGTGTTGGTGTTAAAGAACACCATACAGGACATTCAAGAGTATATAGCCAACCTGGTTTATCATGAACAGGGCTTTGTACAGTAACAAAAGCATCTCTTTCGGTAATTGCAGCAACTGAAATAGTTGCAACATCAACTAGTGTTGTATCAATAACAGGGTATCCGTCATCAGATAATTCTAATCCACTATAGTCGATACCATCTGCGATTAATGCATCGATAAAAATTTGTCGCTTACTGTTACCATAAGCATAGTCACTATTACCGATAAAGCCTGTATCGATAATTACGTTATCAAGATATGTTACAATAAATCTATCAGGACCATCTTTGACATTATAGGATAATGCTACACATCTCTGCGTAGTATAAGAACGAGACGGCGTGTTTGAAGGAGTATTTGAAGGTGTAGTGCTTATAGTGGGTGATGGAGTATTACTCACTGAAGCAGGAGGGGTATTTGATGGGGTATTTGAAGGAGTATTAGACGGTGTTGGGGTTTGCGTCGGAGTAACAGATATTGTAGGTGTTGGTGATGGTGTATTGGAAAGTGTGGGGGTTGGAGGATTTGAAGACGTTGAAGGTAGAGGAGTTGAATAAGGACTTTCCGATACTGGTGGGGATGGGGTAAGAGAAACTGGTATATTAGAAACAGTCGGTGTAGGTGTATTAGATGGTGTCGGTGTAGGTGTATTAGATGGTGTCGGTGAAGGCGAAGGACTTACAGCATCAAGTGTTATTCTAAGAACTTTTTCTGCTTTACCGGGAGAGAAAAATAATTGATTACCAATAGAGTGGCCAAACGTATACCATTGATCACTTGCTCCTGTATTTTCTTCGTTAATCGTATCACTTAAGTCGAGATAACCAATAGAATCATCTGATGGGTCGATCCAAATAAGGTATGGTAATCCCCATGGAGTATTATAGACCTTTCCATCACCACCTAGGAAAGAAGAAAATGAAGCTGGTTTTTGCGTTCTACCTACAAATGAAAGAGCAGGATTATCATCTACCCCTTCAAGCATTGCATCAATTAATGCTTGTGGGTAAGGAATCTCTGTTGTACTATCATCTGAAGTATCGATCTTAAGAACACCACGTGCTAAAGTACCGTGAGCGTAGATACAACCATTGCTTGCAAGAGCGCCTGTCTTATACTTGTTAAACCAAGTAGCATAATAAGCAACGTTACTAAATGTACTAGTGTTAAATGGAGTGTTGCCGAACGGTGCATTACCAGAGAGTTCTGTTGTACTCCAAGATGTAGTATTTGTCGCAGTATCGAGAATATTTACACGAGATGCACCGAAAGGCATTCCATAAATTTTTCCATTACCACCTGCAACAGCACCGAAGTTAGTATCGTATAACTGTGAATATGATCCTGCAGGAGTACCTTCATATTCCCAGTTCGAGCGAACCTGAAAAATAAGATCATTCCTATCAATCGTAGCCCAAGCTATATTTGAGAGGGCAGTGTCAGTTGCTGTATCAATAACTCTAAAAACTTTACTTCCTGTATAAGCAGGGATATAAACTTTATTATTCCAATATGCAGCTCCACGAGATTGTAAAGGATCTGTACCATATTCAACCTCACTTACTGTAACAGGGTCAGCAGCTGTGTCGATAACAAGAGGAGCAGTGGCATTATGTGCACCTGTATAAATCTTATTATTAGCTGCAAGAGCTCCACCGACATACTTTTGCGCGATAGTAGAAGGTGTAAGTCCTGTTATGCTAATAAGATTTTGAGTATTATCTGATGGATTATGCTGTACAACATAATTTGAAGCATAAGGTATAAGATAAAGATTACCATCTGCACCTTGATTAATACCTCTAAATTTAATATTCGGTGCACCGGATGTTAATACACCACCAATAAAATCCAACGTGTAGTTGCCCGGATCCGGAGCCGGAGTCGGTGAATTACTTGGTGTAGGTGTAATACTCGGTGTAGTAGATGGTGTAGGAGTAACAGACATATCTTATTAGGATGTTGTAAATACTATTTTGCGTAAAGTTTCGTGTTGTTGAGTTAAGCCACATAACCAACTATCCTCTGTACCACATGAAAGAGTATAGTAAGGGCAACCTACAAACACTTCCCAATCTGTTGATGATAAAGGAGCGTAGACATCAACAGTAAGTCGTGAAGTATCAGTATCTTTGTAGAAAGTACTTAAACTTGCAGAAAGAGAACTTGTTACATATGGGAAACCGTCAGGTGCTAAACTTGCTGAAGGATAATTACCATGTGATAAGGAGGATAGAATACCGGTTGTAAAGGTAGAACGAGAGCTACCACCGTAGTTATAAATTGAACTACCCACAAAGCCAGTATCTATACGCGCAATGTCATCGTACTTGAATACAAAGCGATAAGGATTAGATGGTGTAGCCCACTGCACTGATACATCTCCAATAAATGCAGACATTGAGTAATAAACACTGTTCGGGAAGAATCCGCTATTAATTGTTGCACCAGTTGCTGATAAATCGCAAGTACCAGTTGGGCACCCAATGAAAGGTTCCATTCCTAAAAACGGTAGAGTAGGTACAGCTTCTGCTGTTGGTACTTCTTGAGGGATTGGTTTTGTTGTTACGTTATCAACTGAAAAAGCTGAAATTGGTGTAAAGCTAAAATCTTCTTCACTAGGATCGTCTTGATTGCCCTCTACATGGAATCCAGTCGTTACGATTGCACCGTTTGTATAGGAGCTTGTAAGTGGTTTAACAAAAGAAACACCAGGTCGATAACGCGTTTCAGTTGCAATATCCAACTCAACATTTTGAGTAATTAAATTTGTATAAAAAGTTTCAGGCTCTTCTTTATAATCAACACAAAGTGTGCGTCCGTAATTACCGAGACGTGCGCGAATAGTTCTTTTACCAGAACTTACAATATCGAAAGCGGTAAGAGCTTGGGTTGTAATTACATTTAAATCTGCATCACGAATAGTTATACTATTAGGTACGTAAGATACTCCAGAACGGGAAGTACTATCTAAATATGTAAGTTCAGAAGCAAATACACCCAAGCTATCAAAACCAATTCCCAACACAGGAGCGTTCATTGCTTGTGCTGTTGGGTTAACTGAAGTACCACCACCTGAATACCCGAGATCCGGTCCAACACCACCACCGCTCAAAGGATGAACTGCATCCTGTAAAAATAGACAATATCCTATCTCATCACCAGCGGTATGAGCGCTTAACTCATAGGTAAACGACCAAGTTATATCATATTGTGGTGACATGCCTTCCTCGAATACCTGCACGGCTGCAGCAGAAAGAGGTAGGTCTGTTGGATAATCCATACAGATATTTAATCTGATAATCTATTATTCAAGCAGGGATAATATGATAAAATGGTTAATTACATACCCCATTCAAACTTAATAATACCAGGTGTAGTGAAGTCAAATGCACCGTTACGAGAAGCACCGCCAGCACCAGGAGCTTTAGAACCTCCCCAGAATGAAGCTTCACCACCAGTAGCAGCACCATCTGTACGTACACCAGCTACAGCACCAGTAATAACGTGACCACCTAAAATGTAATCATTTGAAGCAGAAAGGTTACCTGAGCTAAGCGGCCAGTTGTTTGTCATTGTATTGTCGTCAAGATAGAGACCACCGAATGATCTTGCAAGCTCTGTTCCACCGATAGAGATGAAGGAAGGATTACCGTGTGTATTGTTTGTACTTAGACCTTCAGCAACTGTGAGGTTAACTGTTGTACCAATAGGTGCTGAAAGAATACCTGTAACTGTGCCAGCAGCACCACCTAAATGGTAGTTACCAGTAGCACCTGAACCTGTAATCCAGAATTTTGTATAAGGAGATTTGGTTGTAAATGTATCAGCACCAGCAGCTTCAAATACCTCTACACCAGGGACAATTGGTTGAATAACAACATTAGTAGCAAGAGGTGAAAATGAATCTCCTTCTGCAACTTGCGTACCACCAACAGTAGCTGAAAGACCTCCTTGAACAAAGAATGTAGGAGTTACGATGGTATCTGGAAGAGCCTTAATAAACACGTAACCTTGTGATGATTCATCTGGAAGTGTAAATGTAGTACCATTACCACCATAAATATCACCAATCGCAGCAGAAAGATCTGGATAATCAGCACCAGCTACTGTCTGACCATTGGCTAATAACCAACCAGAAGGCATTGATGAAAGTGTAGCAGATTCAACCATACCACCAACTGGAACAGCAGCTGCTGATGAGTTAAAGTATAGGTTAGCATTTGATTCTGGTGCAGACCAGGATAAGCTACCATCAGATGCAGCTTTAAGGAAAGCATTTGCACCACCAAGACCACCAGTAGGGAATGTATAATCGATTGAATTGATATTTAACTTTTGTGGTAATGTAAGGTACTCTGTATTGTAAGCGGTAACTCTGTTAGTTTTAATTTGCGTACTACTTAGAGAAATCTGACCACTAACTAGCTCAATTGAGTTACCGGTAATTTCATTTGCACCACTTAAGTGTTGTGAGGAAAGTGTACCAACGGCAATAGTACCGAGAGTATCGTTAACAATAATCGAATCATTAGCTGCTTCAAAAATCTGTGCAATTTTATCCCAACCAGATGATGTCTTAACATACAAAATATTATTTGTAGTGTTATATGCTATATCACCCTCTGCTCCTTCTACTAATGTAGTATGATCTGCAACAGATCCTAAAAACTTATTACCAGTAATAAGACCACCTAGAGTGGATCCATCACCAATAAATAAGCGCTTACTATCTGTAGTATATCCCAGTTCACCCTCACTAAGAGTAATGTTTTGACGATCAGCATCATCTCCACGACGAACGAGAAGTTTAAGAAGTGTGTTTTCGAGAATTTCGATTTTTTTAGCCATGATTTTTAGAATTTGTATACTGGTATTGCAAAGTTACCATTTATGCCTGAAGCAATTTGGATAAAGCCTGCCGACGAAAGTGTAATAGCAACCGAAGATGATCGATCACTATTTGCTGAAAGAGCGTTAAATACCATCTCACCTGCTGCACCTGGATTTGATTCATTAATAGAACCAAAGAAGATATGACCATCACCGGAAGTATCTGTACCGGAAAGGTTTTGCTCTAATGAATCCACTGAAGCTGTAATGCGACCGGTTGAATCAAATGTAGACGTATTAAATGGGTAATTTGTTTGACCACCAAGGGTTTCAAGTCTTAAAGTACCACCTGCATTTGTAAGTCCAGTACCAATTGTACCTGCCTGTAAAGCTTCTGCCGGTACTGTATTTGCTGGAGCATTTGCAAATTCAAGCAAGCCACCATCAAACGTAAATGATGATGTTGTATTAACACCAATTGGTTCACCACTACCACCGGAAAGTCCTAAACCAATATCACCAGCACTAATGGCTGTGTTAGTGACTGTAAGTTCACCATTATCGTTGATTGTAATTGTTGAGTTATCTATTCTAGCAGAAAGACCTGTTGAACCATAAGCAAGACCACCGCTAATATCAACAACTGTACTATTAAGTTGTGTAATACCAACACCATTATCAACAATATGAAGTTGATTACTACCGTTATATTCTATAGTTGTGTTATCCGTTCTAGAGCCGATAAAAGCCCATGATGAAAGATTATCTGCATAAGTACCAGAAAGTTGGTATAAAAGATTATCTTCATAAACAAGATCGCCATTAATTGCATATGTAAGATCTGTTCTTGTTCCAACATACATTGGTGTATGCGCAACATTACCTACATTGACACCACCAATAGTAAACCCATCACCGACCCAAACGCGCTTTGCATCAGTCGTGTAACCAAGTTCACCTTGTTCAAGAGTAACGGCCTGACGCTGAGCATCAGTACCTCTTCTTAATTTTAATTTTACTATTTCAATATCTGGCATTGTTTTAAAATGTTAAGCTGTTCTTTGCCATACATACATACCGAATGTTGGCGGAATATTATTATGTGAATCACTACTACCTTCTGTACCGGTTTGGCCTAAATCATCAGTTCGTCGACTACCATTTTCAATACCGATATTACCATTAAACCCACCTCCTAGTTGAGTATGGCTATGTTCTGGCATTTCTGCAATTGTTAAAGTATGTTCATACTCACCTGTTGTGTCTGTATCACCTGCTGTTACGGTATGTGTAGCAGCATTATTATCAGTACCAGTTCCAACTCCTGCAACAAACTTACCTTCTGCAACCTGTGACCATGATGTGCCTGTAAATCGTGTACCTGGATTATTATTGTCTATTGAGAAAATTATTGAACCTATAGGGTAAATAGAATCTGCAATAGCTGCTTTAAAATTATCACCAAGCGTACCATCTACATCAATACCTTGACCAGCCCGTCCAACACTAAGTGCGCTCTTATTACCAAAACCGTCATAAATATCTTCTTGACCGGATGCGGGAAGAGCTGCTCCTTTAGCATGAAGCACACCGACATATGTACTTGAAATGTTGGTGTTTGTTAATGATTCACTTGCCATACATATATTTATGGGCGTGGCATTATTAAGCAATTAAATTTCTATAATACCACCCACAGTATAACTTGGTTGAACATCACTTTCGATATCTGGCTGTACTAAGTTAATTAGTTTTTCTTGAACTTCATATATAAGCTTAAAACATCTGTTCAGAACACCGGTAAGGTTTTCTTCATTACCATGGATATAGAAGTTTTCAAGTTCTTGTATAATAAACTTATCAAAGTCAAGATTATAATTGTAGTTATCAAGTTCTAAGACATCATTAACATATTTACCGGTAAAGCGACCAACAATATTGTTTTTAAGGGTGAGTACATCATTAATAACTTTGTAAATTTCCGTATTAACAACAGATTGCTGTATAAAGCTGTCTGTGTTTAGAGAGAAAGCCTCACTACCGTAAATATTATAGTTAGAATCTTTTAAGACTCGTTGATATGCAGTGGTAATTGGCTCATCAAAGAAGTACAATCTACCATTTGTAAGCATAATAGATCTATCATAGCTACTTGTTGATTGGAAAATAGTGAAACTATTAATCCTATCATCAAGAAGGCCGCTGACTTGATCTGATTCAGATTCGCTATTAAATTGTATACCTAAATTCCATATAAAATCAGCTTGTGAAAAATTAATGTCGTTAAAATTCCATCTATTGTTAATAGTGGTTTCAACATTGTTGGAGGTAACTGTATAATCAGTGAGGTTAAGCAAATAGAGTCTTTCAGTTCTAAATTTACCTATTACTTCTTCTGGTCTCGTCTTAAACTTTTTATAGACTGTTTTGTTAGTTGCAAAATACCAATAATTACTATCTGTACCAGAGAAAGTAACACTAATTACCTCTTCATTTGTAGCTAACTTATCGTTAAGAGTCACCTTCTCTTTAAATCTATAATTATCACCACTAAAACGATACAAGAACGGTACACGAGTTGTAATGTTATTAGTCGTAACATCTTTATAGGTTACAATGTACAAGGAATTGAAATCAGGATCAAATCCTAATGCTCCCATAGTTTCAGTTCTAAGATCTATAGATGTAATTCTTGTAATAAAGTTAAACTCTTCATCAAAGATCTTAACAACTTGGTTTCCAGAATCATAAACAGCAACTAAATCATCACCTGCAGCAAGTTTAGTTGGTCGAATAAATTTAGTCTGACGTGTTGTGTCACCATAACCACCAACTAATTCAATATAGTTACGTTTAAAGCGTAATGAACTATCATTATTAATATATCCTGCGATATCGTATCTAAGAACAGTGTTGTTACCAGTATCAGAAAGATATAAATATTTTTTTGTAGAAGCAATACCACCCAATTCACTAAATGCTAAATCATTATCCTCAGTTTCATAACCAGTAGACTCTTCAATTACAGTCAATCGATCATTAGAGCCAGATAGGCAAATAAGACTTGCTGATGTACATGCAAATAAAGCAAATTGATCAGTGAAGTCTAAATTAGTTTGAGCTGTCGCATCAACAATATATCCAAAAGCACTTAAGAAATGATTATCAGCAAACTTTACATTTTCTACAAACTGCGGAGTATCAGCATTAGAGGTGTTAATTTGAAATGATGAAAGTGTTGTAGAGGATAGTGAAGCGTAGCGTAAAGAAGATGTATACGGTAATTTATTAGAAGCTATAAAAAGTCTAGAATAGACATATGTATTATTTTCTCTTAATTTATTTAACTTAAACTTGAAAAGGTCGTAATTGAAGTTATCGTTAAGATTAAAAATACAATCATTTTCTGTGTTAGGTAAAGTTATATCAGTGTCACTAATAACGCGATCTGTAAAGCTATTCGTATAAAATAAATCTGTAGAAAATGTATTTTTAGCAGATAGCGCTTTACCCGTTGATACTTCCCTAGCAATTCCATCTACAGTTTCTACAAACCCATAGAAATCAGATCCAGTGAGAGAAAACATTTCTCCTGAAGTATAAATCTTTTTGTATGAAGTATAGTCAATAATCATTTTAATAATCTTTAAATACAACGTCGTTAATTGTAACTCCTACTGGAGCGAATGATCTAGCTTCTGCAAGTATAGATGTCTTAATTTGCTCTCTTACTGCAGTATCAGTAATATTAAGATTTCTTACAACAACGTCAATATGGTTAGAGGAATTAGTTCTATTAAATTTGAAGAACTGCTGAATTTCTGCTTTGGAAGTTCTTTGACCAGCAGGTATAGAAAGAACAATATCATCAACCCTTTTATCGAGAAGATATAGTGCATAAACTAGTTCTGTATTGATAGCACTATTATAAATGTATGGATTTTTTATAATTAGGTTTTTAGTGTAATAATATCCAGGCTGTTTTAGATATGTTGAAAGATCCAAATTGCTCTGGAATCCAGCTGTACCTATGAAAAATTCATCACTAAAGATATCTTGTATCATATACTTACCAGGTGCAAATGTTTGATTTTCATACAAGTCACCATTAATGTATAAGGTTGAGTTACCCTGTAATGTATCAAGACGATACGTAAAGTTATAAAATCCTGGTTCAAACTCTGTAGGTTGAACAGCGATAGTTTTTGTAAGAACATCTTCTGTATCAAGATAATTCTTTAAAGTAAGTTTGAAATCAATAGTTGATGAATCGTAAATATGGTTTAGTGTATTGTAGTTCGTCAACTTAGTATTAGGAGTATTTGACGCTAAGGATACACCTGATAAACCAACTGCTGTTAAGGTTGGCATTGTACCTTTAGCTAAGTACAAATTACTATCATTACCTTGTGCAAGTAGTACTGGATATTGATAATTAACACCATTACGATATTCGTTAACCCAATCAATGGATACAAACTCACCTCCTGATAAAGCGACTGTTGTTTGTGTTACCGGTGATGGTATGTTGATATTAGAAATAGAACCAGAAAGCTCAAATACTCCACTTGTATTAAATACAAAGTACTCAGTTGGCTTAACTAGATAAATTTTATCACCAGCTACAGTAAAGTCTTTAATATCTGTCTTTAAGAAAGCTTTTGGTGCACCTTCAAGATTATGCTTTACGATAAAATTACTTACCTGGTAAAATACAGTTGAGTCATTTTCCCAATTAGTTTTAGTACCTGGAATCTTAAAGATAGTATCCTTATATTCTATTACATTATCATATAAACAGAATTCATTACGATAAACATCAAATTCATCAGCTGATAAAGTTGATACAGAAAACGTATTAGTATTAATTCTTCTTACACGCTGATCAGATGATATGAAATCAATATAGCTATGCTCTTGATAGGCTCCGTAATAATCGAGAATATCTGACCCACACTCAAGTTTAATTTTATTTCCTTGTGTGTTTACTTTATAAAAGAGATTACCCGCTGTGCTAACAATATAGTCATCTAACGCACTACGTTTAAATACTTGCTTAATTTTTGTTTTGAAATCTACTTTATTTCTTAAAGTGAAATCAGTATTGTAAATATAAAGAGTATAATCACTAACAACGTGAATAAATGGTGTTACTGTTTGATCTTGGAAAATACCAAATCCTCTATTAGTATTATTACCCATTAGAGCAAAACCATACTGATAACTAGGATCAAGATACATATCAAAACTCAATGTAAAGTTTTTAGATGCATCAATATCATCTGAAACATTAAAACGGGTATATATATCACCATTAAATGTAAGCTCAGTACCATTAAACTCTGTACAGAAGTTTTCTGTTTCACCACGTACAACTTTAGAAGTTATATAGCTATCAAATGATGAAACAAGAGGTGATGAACTTTCTACAATACTTCTAATATCTGAATTACCAATACGCTGATATTTTACTGATATATTAGGTTCTAATGCTGCATCACTCTTCTTATCGAAGAATTTTTCTTTATTAAGAACCGCATCAGCAACACTTAAATCAATACTATCTACACTATCATAGAAAGATGGTGCATACGTAGGAGTAGCTGAAAGAGCTTGTCCTTTCGAAATTTTATCAGGGTAATAATATCTATCTACCCACACACCTTGGCTTCCTAATTCACTACCAGACAGCCATGTGCAAAGATATCTACCATTATCAAACTGCGTTGAGTTTTGTCTACCGATAAAAATCTTATCTGCTAAATTAGGAGATGGTCCTGCAAAAGCACCATTAAGTGCGAATTGCGTATCATTAATATTAAGTTTATTATAAGGATACATTGATGAAGGAGCAGTAAAAATTGTATCTGCACCATTTTCAATAAATACATCCTTATCGTAAAAACTGTAATTTAAATTAAGCTTTGGTAATCCTCCTTCTTGATCATTACCGGAATAGATATTATAATATTCTCTTGGATCACGTCCTAAACCTATAGGACTATCAACCATATTAGATCCTCTCTTTACGTAATTAAATTCCGATCTATTAGTATCAAGAGTAAAATAGTTAATAGGAAACGTATCTGCAGATATAGTATTATAAGCAGTAGTAAACACATACTGACCATCACCATCTAAATTACTTTGCTGCGTATTAAGAATAAGGTTAGAAGAATTTTTAGTATTGTAACTTGTAAACGTATTATTAATAAACTGCTTGTTTGTGTCTAAGTTATAATCAATATGAATAAGATTATTCAAACCTCTATTAAGACTACCAGATAATAGAGGTGAGAGAGTAAGTTGATTTGCACTTAAAGTTACAACACTAAGTACATTGTTGTTAAATTTAAATAGTTGTAAATAACCATCATCATCTAAAACATAGCGAAATACATCACTTTGCTCTCTTATGATATTTTTATAATAGTCATCATTTTGATAGAAAACAAACTTATCGTAAGTAGTATTATAATTAAGGTAGAAATCAAACAATCCGTTATTATGCTTAATGCGGCAAAGATTATTATTTAAAGCTTCTATTTCGAAGAAGAAATTGTTATCAAAAAGACCGGGAGTGTTTAGGGTTTTAATACCTACCGGTTTTTGTGCATCAGTTGCATCAACATTACTTTTGAAAATATATACATACTCTGTTAATGCATTATTTGGTCTTTCAAAACCTAATTTAGTTACAAGAGAAATAGACTGATCTGCTGCTAAAGAAGAGACAGAAATAAAATTACTAAGTTTGTTTTTACCAGTTAAGAAAAATGAAGAGTAATTATTTATCTTACTATCACGTGCACCAGATAGAGCATCAATACTATTAATATGCAAACCTTGCTCTAATAAAGATTCGGTTTGCTCGATAGAAATAAATCGATCATCATATTCAGCCGTTGGAAAGGCAACAGCGCTGACTGAGTATGTATTAGTATTGGCCATTAACATACATATTTAATGGCAGAAACGCGGAACACAATCAATTATTCAAAAAAGTGATATATGATGTGTTATTGAATTTAGATTGTAAATTTGCAATTGTATTACTACTTGAAACACTAGCTATTTGAGTTGACTGAATGCCTAGCTTTTGAATGTTATCATAGTAACTTTCTCTCACTAATTTAATTGGTTGATACACATTCGCGTAAAATCCATTATTAAAATGTATAAGAAATTGAGCAGTTAAGTTGGTAAATACAGAGCTTGTAGATGGTACGTAAGTATGTGTGTACATATCTAATATAGTACCACCGACTTTACCGTAGAGCATTTCATTAAAAATTGATTTTTCTCTATAATTGAAGACAATATCTTTTTGGGAGTATGTAATATCACTACTATCACCCCAGTTAATATCGAGAGTTAATGCTGAGCTATTTGCTTCATCTATACCCGTTAAAACAAAGTTAATAGTTGGAGCGCCCTTAAAAACAATTTCATTACTAAGAACTGTTCTATTCTCCTCGGTAGATGAAAGGTTAATATAGATAGTGCTCATTATACAGTAAGGGTGAAGTTAGTAGCATCTTTAGTAAATGAACCTCCATTTGCAGAAATTTGACTAAAGGATGTCTGATCGCCAAAGGTTGACGTTCTCGTAATATTATTTAATGGTTCATATCTATTTGAATCAACAACGGTTAGCTTATTATCTGACTTTTTAAACGATACATCAACGAAGTGTGAGAAATCGTTTTTATCTGTAGCTATATAAGTCAACTTAAATAAATCGTTTAGTGAATTATAAGTAAGCTTCGGAGTGTATATAGCATCAGGTGCATAGTTTCTTGTTCTATTTGTATAGACGTTTAATTCGAACGCACTTAATGTTACATCTGTATTGCTATCTGGATACAATTTCTTTGTAGTATTATCTAAGATATTATACTCGTAAATTTCAGGGTAAAACGATTTATAGTTGTCAGCAATAGGGTCGCAAGTAATATTGTGATCCTCTAAAAATCTTGCAAAATAAACTTTGTTTTCATCTTCAACATAAAACCTATTGGTAAACGTTTGAACTTTTCTCGCACTGTTAACAGCAAATAAAGTATTTACGGTAGACGGCTTTTCAAAGCTACCATTCTTATAGGAGATTTTATCAATAATAAGGTTTGATTTAGTCTCAAGGAAAATAGTATTTTGTATAATATCAAAGTCAATAAGATCAAGATTGATTTGATTTTGAATTGCGGTGGAATATTTAGTAATTGTATTCTCTAATGCAGTTGATAGCGGCTCTGATGTAGAATAGGTTCCGTTCTTAACATACAATTTACCATTAAGAGACTTTTTCTCTTCATTTGTTAGTGGTGTAGAAGATGAGGAAAGGTCAGACAAAATTGTTGCTCCTCTTGGATCAACTGTATCGAGATAACGGTAATTATCACGATATATGAAGTCATTTGGAAGGACGACCTCATCCGTGAAGAATCCGGCATCGTATCGCTTATAAGCTCCACCCGCTGATAAATAGTACTTAACATCCTGTGTAAAGGTAAGTTCACTATTTTCAGTAATCAAAATAAAATCTGCCTCTGTTGTGATATCTGAAAGAGGTGTTTGTTCAGTCTGTAAATTTACTTCTGCAGGAAATGTTCCTTCAGCTAAAACAGTGTAGTAGTAATTTGTTGAAGCTGGATATCCTGGTCCAATACCTGTAAGTGGGTTAGGTAGTTCACCACCATCTAAAAATGTAAACGCCCCACCGTCTCTCCAGAATGGTGTAATATTTCTCGTATCTTCTATAAGCTCCTGATAAGGGTAGAACTCTCTCATATATAAGAAGAGCGGATTGGTTAATGTATTAAATCCATCGGTTTGAGATGTAAGACCGGATTGGATTGTATTACCAGAAACTCCTGTTAAAGAGTAATTAAAATTGTAACCTTCATTGATATCAAAAAATACATGCCCGTTAAGCAGTAAGTCTTTAATTTGTGTAGATGCATCCGTATCAATAGGCTTGAGTGGTTCATACTTAAATAAGCCATACTCATTTCCATAGATATCAGTTTGATATTTACTAATAAGACCTTGATTGTATAAATCTGTAAAGTTTAGTTTGTAACTAATATCATTACGCTCTTTTAATTGTGAATCATTACGCTCTTTAGTTGAGTAAGATTCATATGTTGTTGTCTTATTTGTAATTCTAGGATCACCAGCAGCTACTCCACTTGATACATTTCTTGTATTGAATCTATAATCAAACTTATAGTAAACTGGGTATGCATTTTGTGGGTTAGTCGAAACATTACCATACTTAGATGGATCAGGGAAAATATAAACCTGATTATCTTGAAGTTGAGTCGAATCAATTTCGTAATTGAATGTCTCAGCTTGTAACTTGAATAATCCAATATCGTCTGGTCTAAAGTTAAGACCAACATCTCTTAAAAGTTTTATTTGATTACTTTCAACTGTTGCAGTATCTGCACCTTGTAAATTTAAAGCATTAGCAGCTGGATTATCGGCTGCAATCATAACACCAGAAGTAGCAGGTGTTGTTGTAGTATCAATATAGTAAATATCTGTACCGATATACTTTGCAACTAATGCTCGTTTTAGAGCGTAGAATTCACCAATGGGAATACCACCCTTAGTATACTGATTATAAAGTTGAACTAAATCATTATCAGGATTACAAATAGCATCAAACTCTTCAGGTGTGATTGCAGGAGGATTAATCTTAAACGTGCGAAGATTTGCTATAAAGTTTTCTTCACCTGTAATAGCGTTAATACCATTCGGATCAAGCCAATACTTAGTGTTTATTTCATTAATGTTGTTGCCATTTGCAGTGTTAGGAAGATCGAAATAATCGCCATACACATCAACAAACTCTTCAATCTCAATACCAAGATCTTGAACTGCTGCTAATACTGTTTGATTATCAGTATCGAGAGAGTCTTCAGTATTGAAAATAAAGTTATATATATTATCAAAGATAGCTTTTTCTAAACCAGTCTTACTACCGGTAATTTTATTTCTATCAATAACATACTTACCTTCATCTCTCTTCTTTTTATAAAAAAGAGCAATATCTTTAAGTCTATTCGCAAAAAATGGTATTGCTACATCCAAGTCAGCTGGATCACTAAAGTTAATTTTTTCGAGGAAACGTTTTTCAACTTCTGTTGTATAATTAATAACAATTTCTCTTATAAATTGTCTATAGTAATCTTTAAATTGAGTTTGTTGCTCTGTTTCTGATACATCTTGTTTAGCGTACCAAGCTTGAAGATAAGAACTGTAGAAAGAGCTATACTCTTCAGGAGAATAGTCCGTCTGCGTATAATTAATAAAGTCTAAGAAAGAGAACGGGGCAACAGTATCTCTATATACATTATCTGTAATTTCAGTATTGGTAATAGAGTACTTGACGAGAACTGTTCTTATAGATTGGTTAGACATAATGATTAATCTTCAAAAAGTTTAAGACCTTCATATAGGGATTGAGCAAATATATTAGACATTGTACCATTGTCTTTTGACCAATCAGTATATGATGTTAGATTGTAGGAAATTGTATTGTTTGGATCTGTAAAGTCAATAATAGAATTTTCAATATCCCCGACAGAATCTTTTAAGTAGTAGAAGTTGTATATATCAAGAATATCTCTACTACCTCCTGATAAGAGCGGCCAACCCCAGGTAGCATTATAATCACTTAATCTGTAATATTGTGAACTAGACGAGAGTGACTCTGTTAAAACATCTAAACCAGCTTCTGTGAGAATCTCACAGTCTGCTAAAGATTCTATAGTAATAGGAGCTCCAGCGCTAAGTTCTTGTGATGTTGCAGAAATTAACTGTCCAGTTGTTGTACCATATACAAATCCTGTAGTAGTTGTAATGGTAGGTGTTACTCTCGCACTAAGTGGGAATGTTGTATTGAGTACTTTAAACTTACCACTATATCTTTCACTAGCTACAATCGAGTCACCTGCTACAATAACACTACCAGCAGAAAGCTTTTCACCTAAATTATAACCATAGTAATCATTATCACGATATCCATATGATTGGAAATGTGTCTGATCTCTGTTACGTCTTCCGAAGAGTTTTGATTTACTAATAGAAAGCAAATCTACAAGTCTTGCTAGTTTTGGAGGGAATGAATATTTGTTTAGTTCAGGTAAATTGAGAGTTTGCAAAATACCATCAAGCTCTGTAATATTACTCTCATCTAGAGATGAGTTATTATCGAAGAAGTTTTGAATCTTCTCATATGTTGATTTTCCTATAGAATCTTGTGCTGAGCTTAAATCACCAAAAATAGTTCCTAAGAAATCACTCATTAGTATTTTCGAATCACTAAACAAAGGCTGTACAGCAATATCTTTAAATGATTGATCAAAATCAATCTTTTCACCCTTCTTAGAAATTGTATAAAAACTACTTGGGTAAATTGTAAATGTATTACTTGTACCAACAATAGGAGCACCACCATATGAAGTATATCCGGATAGGTATACGTTTTCTAAGGTCGTAGAATTATTACTAATGAAGAACCCTTTATAGAACCCTCCATTACTAAGAGTAGAAAGGGATTGGAAATTAGCAGAAACGTCAATATTATATGTACTTGTACCGTCAGTAAGATATAGATCTAAAATTGGTCCACCATTAGCGCTAAGCAATGGCATATTCTTTTGTGTAAATAATTTATTATCTTTTACTTTAACAACAAATGCTACTTTCGTATTAGCAAATTTTGTAGCACCAATGTCAAACGTAGATAATGTATTACCTGGACCTTCACCTGTAATGCCGTTAGATGAAAACGCTAAACTGTTATAAGTGTTATTTGATAGGATAGTAGAAGAAACACCATAATTGGTAGTATTTGCATATTCAAATACACTCCCTTGCTCATACCCAAAAATAAGATTATAAGTGTCGGGAATATCACTTTTAAAATATACATCAGCTGTACCTGTCAATCCGGCAAAGAATCCATCTACATCATTACTATTTGTATATACAATTTGATTGCTACTTAGTTTAATGTATATGGATGTATCTTCTGTGGTTATTGAATTAACTTCTACATTTTCAATAACACCGTTGGAGGTTAATTTTTGTACAAAAGAAGAATATGGTTTAAGATGCCCATATGTTTCATCACTATAACCATTTCGAAAATAATCATCATCTGCATTAGCAGCAGAAGAATATGATACGATTGTCGGTAGACCAGATCTATATGAATTAAATCTTTCAACTGTTATAGGATTTTCTATATGACCAGTATTAGCAGAAAGTACAGATGATAAACTTGAATTAACGCTTATATTAATCTTGTCTTCAATAAAATCGCTGATATTAACTTTAGCCGAAAAGGTATCTAGATAACCAGTACCGTTTTCATCATATAAATAACATGTTACTTTATATCTTCCTGGTGTTTCATAAGCGTGAGATGCGGTGATACTTTCTGTTGTTGTACCATCACCAAAATCCCAAACAATACGCTTATTAGAGACAAAATCTGCTATACCATCATATAAATTTGGTATAAAAGTTAACGGTGTAAAGGGAAGAGCGTAACTATCATATGTTTCCACACCTCTATAATCTCGTACGTAGAAGAAATTATAAAGCAAATCGAATTCACCTGATGAATCGAGTTGTAGAGAACTTAACGACATATAACATATTTAATCTTACAATCGTCGTATCGCAATCTTATTCGCGATATTTTGAGGATTGTAAAAATAAGCAAACTCAAATTCGTCAAGTTGATAATTTAGAGATAAAAGTGTATTGTCCTGCTCTTTATAATCTGGATTCCATACAATGAAGTTCAAATTTGGTAACTCAGTATCACCATTAATAGTATGTAAAGCTGTAACACCTTGAATGTTAAGAATATCATTTGTTAAGCTTGCTACATCAATAATATCACCTAGCTGTACATTATTGAAATAGTTATTAAAGGTATTGTAAATAGCTGTTTTAATAGCACCGTCATTTAATGCTTGGTTTTTGTCTAAAGTAACTCGTAAGGATGTATTGTTAACAACATTATCTACCGTATCATCAGCCCCTAATGAACTACCACCTGCTGTTGAAGCACCAAAAGCAAACGCTTTGAAGATTGGATCAGATATAACAACATTCTGTGTAATGTCTTTTTTACGATCGCAAAAATCAGCAATAAGTTGTTTTTGTGCTGGGTTAAGGTAATTCGGGGTTAATCCATTTAATGTTGGATTGCTATTAGGTACAGTATAAACATATACATTATTAAAGGATGTTGATGCAGAGAATTGTACTTGTGAGTATAGTACACGTGCATCATCATTTCCATTAGCAAGACCAATGTTATTATAGTAACTGAGTACTTTTGATGTATAGTCGTTATTAGAAAGAACTTTAACATCACGCGTGATATTATTAAAGTTTCTATTAATTTGATATTCGTAATCACTCTTTGTAACAAGACGATTTTGCGAAGAAAATACTTTTGGAGCATTATCTCTTATTTCATCTACCGTCTCTGCTTTTTTAGATGGTGATGATGCATATTGATTATCGAGGGTTATATCTGTAAGTTGAGCAGATGTGATAAGAGTTTGATCACTCGTATACAGTACGCTCTTTATAGCCTCAAAATTAGATGATCCATAAAGTACAAAGTAATTATTAGTAAATGCGTTTGGTCCAACACTACCAGCTTCATTGTCAGAAACAATATAAAAAATTAAAACTGTGTCGTTAGCTCCTAATTGCTTACCATTTAGATCATTACCGAATTTAAATTCGTAATTACCACTACCGTTAAGACGTTTTTCGTATTTTTTCGCTGCAGAGTCTTCTAAGAATAAAGAAGCTGTTTCAGTATATTCTGACCAGGCACCGGTAGCATTATTTTGTACAAATACACTAAATGTATTATCACTAATAAATTTAGAATCATTAAGATTTGATGTACTTTGTTTAAATTGCTTTGAAGTAAATGAATCAACTAAAATAATATTTTCATAAGGCTCACCTGTTGCATTAAATGTAGCTTCTGTGAGAGTACCTTGATAGAGAGTATTATTAGAAGGTGCTACAACTTCGAGAGTAGTATCTTCTGTTTTTTCAAATGTTATATCTTGTATAGCAACAAAAGAATTACCATTAGCAGTTACTGTACTAAAGCGCGGTAATGTATATACATTAGCATTGAGATTTTCTGCTGAAAGAGAAATATTAGCTAGCGATGTTTGATCACCTTGTGGTTTGTATCCAATATTAGATACTAGCTTATTCATATTTTCATAAATGGTAGCAGTATCAATAGTAGATTCGTTAGATGTTGTATTAAGTTGGAAAAGCAAAACATGATACATGTATGCTACAACATCAATAAACGCACTAAAATTCGAACCTTCGAAATTTTGATCAGTAAATATCTCATTCTCATTTAATCTTTCAATAATAAGACTCTTAAGCGAGTTAGCATCGAAAGTGAGATAAGCATTCTTTGGAAGTTTATAATCTGTAAAGTCTTGAAGGCTCATTGTATATATTTAATGTAAAAGCTGTGTTATACAATCATACGACTACATAACCATCTTTGTTAAGGGTAGCATTTAAAGAGAGATTGTAAATATCGAGTTTTGGTATACTAAATCCTATTTCGATATTATATTGATTTTGATCTGGTAAAGCTATAATCTCGAGATTTTCTAGTCGAATACGAGGCTCCTGTATACCGAGATTAGAGTAGATATATTGACCTAAAAAATATGAAGTTGTAGTATTAATAGGTTCAAAAAGATAGCTTCTAAAATCCAAACCAAGTGTCGGATTAAGTAGTTTTTGACCTGGGGTCGTTGTAAGTATATTTTTGATTGAATTTAACACTGCCTGACCATCTTGCAATTCACTTAGATCTCTAGGAGATGAGTCTGAATACAATTCAGGCTTAACAAAGCGAGTTAATTCTAAATCGAACTTTATATCTTTATAGAGATATCCACTCTCTAAAGACTTTTGTTCAATAGGTGTCAATTCTAAATTGTTTAATCTTACTGCCATAAATTTGGTATAAATATTTATCTAAAGGACTAAATAATAGTATGGCTAAAGACAAAAAATTTCTCCATCTATTTGAGTATTACATGGCTAAGTATCCTGCACGTGGTACACAAAGCGGTTTTCAAGAAAATGATGTTTTTAAATTTAATGATAACTTTAAAAATGACGAAGCATATGAAAGCCTTCCAACAAACGTAAAGGAAATCATTGATGATTTTATTGGTACTGGATTGCATCTTCGTGTGAGAGGTATTAGCCCTGAAGGTGATAAGTTGACACTTACTGTCGATCATGGAGGTGGTCGTTATGTAGGAAATGTTGATGTCCCATGCCGTCTCGGTGAGCCTGTTGATTTTGGAGCTAATTTACCATCTATTCCTGACGTACAAAAGCGTAAGGATAACGTCAATATTACTCCACAAGAAGTTGAGCAGGATGAAGAAAATCCATCTAACTTGACAGATAGAGGAGATGGTGAGCTTTCTGAAACAGAACTTACTCTTAAGAAAGAAAGCTACACTCAACAGTACCTCTAATGGCAAAAGGTAAGGACGAAAAGAAATGGTGCCCTGATTGCGGACAGATTAGTTCTGCAAAAACCTTTGTTGCATTTAGATGTAAGCATTGCGTTAAAGAAAGGGGTGTACCAGCTAACTTACCTCAACATCTATTAGATCATTACGGTTTAACTAAAAAAGGTACAAAGAAGCCAACAAGCAATGACTGAACAGTTCGACGAAGGTTTTAAGGAGATACTTTTAGGATTACTGTCTCTAGGTGCAACTGCATATGAGACAGATTATATCCTTGATCTACTTAACGACCGTCCAGAACCAGTCGAGCAAAAAATTAGCGCGTTACAAAAAGCTGATGATATGATATCATCAACTAAGTTTGATCAGGTAGCTGCAAAGGTAATGCAGAAGCTTAAATTGGAGGAAGAGCCAAAGGAGATAAAGTCAAAGTCGACTCCAATTAAAGTTAAGCCTAATATAAAATATGCTCCAAAGAAAGGATCGCCAGAGTATATTGTAAATCGTTTGCAACGCGGAGGTCTTACTCCAACAGCTGCAGTTGGTATTGTAGCTAATCTCAAAGCTGAATCTAATTTAGACCCATCTATTAAGCAATATGGTGGTGGTCCTGGTAGAGGTTTAGCTCAATGGGAGAAAGGTGGACGTTATGATACTGATCCAATTAACTTAGTTAAGTTTGCTAACAGACGAGGTACAGATTGGAATGATCTAGATACTCAAATTGACTTTATCTTATATGAATTAGATAGACATCCAGAGTATAAGAAAGTCAAAGATATGCTTAATAGTACCGATAATGTTGAAGATGCTACAATGATCTTCTTAAAGAAGTATGAAAAGGCTGGTACACCACACGCTCCTAAACGAGTTCAATACGCTGCTGAACTAAGTGATTTGATATAGAAAAAAGCCAGCGAGCCATATAAATATATGTATGGTTAAATTTGGAGCACTATTTTTAGCTTTAGCAACAAGCTTACTATCTATTGAGGTTAACCACAGTCTAAAGATTGATGAGATTATATCTAAAGACCTCACTAATAAAAAGATAGCAATGCCTGAGAAGGCATCAAATGAAGTATTCGTTAGACGAGCATACTTAGATATTGTAGGTAGGATTCCTTCCTTTGAAGAGCGAGATGCATTCTTAAAGGATCCCAATAAAGAACAGCTTATTAATAAGCTTGTAGACTCTCAAGGTTATGTTGAATCTACATTTAACTTCTATGCTGATCTTCTCAGAGTAAAGAGAAAGATTCTTAATAACGTTACCGGTGAGACATATATCGCTTGGATTAAAGATGAGATCAAAAAGAATACTCCTTACGATCAGTTTGTTAAATCTATCTTAACAGCAGAGGGTACAATCTTTACTAACCCAGCTGTAGGATACTTTCTAAGAGATGAAGGAATGCTTCTAGATAATGTATCTAATACATTCCAAGCATTTGCTGGTATGAATATCTCTTGTGCGCAATGTCATGACCATCCATTTGATGATTGGACACAGATGGACTATTATGAAATGACAGCATTCTTTACTACTGTCGATACAAGAGCAAAAAAAGAAGATCAAAAGCATTATCAAGAGCTTAGAAATCAATGTGAAGAGATGGATAAGTCTGGTAAAGAGAAAGGATCAATCAATCGTATTGGTCAGTTCTGGCAAGTAGGAGGCTATCGCAATCATGTTGATACTGACTTAAAGAAGGTACTTAAACTTCCTCATGACTACAAATATAGAGATGGTGAGCCTGGTGAAGTTGTTATTGGTAAGACAGCTGTTGGTGATAGAGTAAAGGAAAGAAGAAAGAGAGAAGGTTTAAGACAAAACTTTACTGATTGGATCATTAGTGATAATCATCCTACATTCGCAGCTAACATTGTTAACCGTTTGTGGTATAAAGCAATGGGCTTTAAGCTTATTGAGAATTTAAATGATATTGCAGAGTTTGATGAGCTTAGAGATAGTCGCAATGATAGATTGATGGAGTATCTTGTTAAGACTATGAAAGATCTAAAGTACGATACTAAAGCATTTAACAAAGTACTTTACAATACTAACTTCTATTCAGCTAAGACTGATGGTAAAGATCAATTCAGAGGTCCAAAGCAAAGAAGAATGACATCAGCTCAACTCTGGGATAGTATTGTTACTCTTTATACTGGTGATGTTGATAAGTGGCAGCCTAAAGATAGAAGAGAAGATTACCTTGCTATGTTTCCAGATGTTAAGACATTAAATGCTAAGCAAGCTCTTAAGATCTATGATGACTATCAAAAGTTTCAAGGTAAGTATTATGAAGGTGCACCCCGTGTAGATGGTCTTATGATGATTAGATCGTCTAATATCTTCGATGGTAGAGGTTCTAACTTCATGCTTGAGTTTGGTCGCTCTGATAGAGAGCTTATCAATACCGGTAATGAAGATGCAAACATTACACAGATCCTTACATTGATGAATGGTAAAGTAACTAGAGAGCTTATGTCAGATAAGGGTCATATTGCTAGTAAGCTTACAAACTTTAACAGGGACAGAGCAGTAGATTATCTATTTAGTTCTTACATTGGTCGTAATCCTTCTGAAGAAGAGAAGGTAGCATTTAAAGATGCTGAGTTCTCAGACATTGTCTGGGTGCTTGTTAATTCACATGAATTCAAACTTATTATATAAATTATGGACAGACGTATATTCCTCCAAGCCTTAGCCGCTACTACGTATGGAGTCAAAACCCTCGATGCGAAGCCTATTGATAATGTCAAAGCTAAAAATATTATCTACATTTGCTTAGATGGTGGTATGAGTCATATCGACTCATTCGATCCTAAAGACGATGAAGATGTTATGGGTGACACAACGAAGATCTTTACTAGTGGGGACTTCCAGATTGGTCATCGTCTTCCTAAACTAGCTGAAGTTATGGAGTATGCTTCTGTTATTAGATCAACAACATCTAAGACAGGTGCTCATGAGCAAGCTCAGTATCTTAATAGAACATCATTCAAGCAGTTAGGATCAATTACTCATCCATCATTAGGTTCATGGGTATCGCATCTGTCTAATCGTAATAAGACTATTCCTGACTTTGTTTTAGTATCAGGGTCATCAGCTCATCCAGGAGCAGGCTTCCTTCCTAAAGTTAAAGCACCCTTACCTATTGTAGATCCTAACTCTGGTTTACAAAATGCTAAGACAGATAGCAAGTTAAGTGAAAGAATGGCTTTACTCAAAGAGATTAATAAGAGAGTTAACTCACCTATTGCTGATTCATATAATGAATTCTACGATAATACTGTTAAGTTTCTTAAGTCAGATGACTTGGAGTTATTCGATATATCTAAAGAACCTGCTAAGAATAGAGAGCGTTATGGTAGCTCTCGTTTAGGTCAAGGCTTATTATTAGCTAAGAGACTTGTACAAGGAGATGTACGCTTCATTGAAGTTAACAATGGAGGTTGGGATACTCATACAGATAACTTCACTAGTTTAGATAATAAACTTAAAGAGCTTGATGATGCTGTTAGCTCATTAGTATTAGATCTTAAAGCAGAAGGTTTGTTAGAAACAACTCTTATTGCTATTGTAACAGAGTTTGGTCGTACACCAACGATCAATGTTAATAATGGTCGTGATCATTACCCGCAAGCTTACTCAACTGTTCTTATTGGAGCAGGTGTTAAAGGTGGCTATGCTATTGGAGAGACAGATAAGACCGCTTCTAAGATCTTAGGAGACTCATATACTATCTCAGATATTAATGCAACAATAGCCCACTTAGCTGGATTAGATGTAGAACAAGAGCATTTCTCTCCTTCTGGTCGTCCATTTGAGTTAGCTGATAAAGGAAAGATCATTAAAGATGTCATGGCTTAAAGTACTCTGGCTTAAATTGCTTAGTCTCATAAATAAGAGTATGAGCACTAAACCTAATATTACTGTGGACTTTGTCGGTGATGTAATATCATTTGGCAATGGCATTAAGTATAGAGGTATCAATCAAGGGCCTGATGGTAATTTGTACACTGTACCGTATGCTTCTAATTTTGTTGTAAAACATAATCCTATTACAAACGAACAAGAACGTTTTGATGTAACGGGCTATACTTCGAGTACTATTACTCAAAAGTATGTTGGTGGTGCAGCTGCACCTAATGGTAAGATTTATACTGGTGCTCATAAAGGTACTTCACCCTTAATTATCGATACAAATACCGGTACAGTTAGTGAGGTAGCAGGTTATACTTCAAGTGAATTGCAATCACGAGGTGCTGCTTATTGGGATGGTAAAGTTTACATTCCATCTTATACTGGAGGTAAAGTCTTTAGAGTTATTGATACAGAGAATGATATCGCTCTACGTAACATTCCATGGGCTCCTATCGATAGAGAGGATAACATCTTTAAGGTACGTACTAATTATAAGAACGAAGGCTTTGCTCAAATTTATGATACTAACTTTGGTGCGGTAGCTGGCGGTAATGGAAAAATCTATGGCATGCCATATGGCGCATCTCGTGTTAATATTCTAGATACAGCTACTGGTAAAACATCTTGGAGTGATACAGAGATTACCGGTAATGCTCCAGTAGGTAATACACTTTTAAACGCTAAAACGTTTACTAACGTATTATTCTACGCTACTTGGTTTAACAAGTATAAGACAGGCGCTCTTGCAAGCAATGGATGTATCTATGCACATGGTACTATGGCTCGTAGTATTCTTAAGATCGATACTTCAGATGATAGCACAACAGAGATTCCTTATCCACAGGAGATTATTGATGCAATGCTTAAAGGTGTTGATGATAACCCTGCTCTTTCATTTGAAGGTAGAACAAAGTATTCAGCTTCTTTCTCTTCTTTCTTAGGTGGTGATGGTAAAGTATATAACACACCATGGGGCTTACCTTATCTTATCTGGATTGATCCTAAGGATGACTCTATCGGTTATATCGACCTAAGTGATAAGCTTAATGTTGAGAATACTGGTGCAAAAGACCATTGGTATACATTTGGTTGTGCAGTTGGCAATCAGCTATTCTTTTCACCTGGTAAAGCTGAGAAGATTCTTCGCATTACGCTTGACGATTTAGAATCTGAAGAAGTTGATAATTCTGAAGATGAGATAAATAATAGTGTAATGAGTGAAATTAAAATTAATAGCAATGACATTACACCTGGTGTTCGTAACTTATTAGGTGTTTTATTGTCATCTGGCGAAGATGAGGAAATTACCATTACAATTTCCGATAAAGAAGTTGCTCCTCCAACACCTTCACCATCTGCAGCTAGTTATTGTAGTTGTACGTATACTTGTTGTACTCCTACACCTTCACCATCTGCACCAACGTATAATTGTTGCACCAGTTACTGTTGCACGTACACTTGTGGGTGTTATACTTGCGGATGCTGCACATGCTGCTAAAGATCTTAAACGCAAAAAGCCGGGCTTAAGCCCGGCTTTTTTTATGTATATTAATTTATTTATTTATTTAAGTAGAGGTACTCCAGGAAGCTTTGGCTTAACACCGTGCTTAGGACTTGCACCTCCAAAGACTACTTCTTCATCTTCTTCTGGATGCTCTCCATCTTCATGTTCTTCATCATCTGCCTTTTCTTCTTCATCACCATGCTTTTCATACATAACAATTTGAACATCTTCTGCTAATACAGCAGCTAATTTACCATTATGCTCAATGTAGTACTCTTCAATAAGACCTTCTTCATTAAGGCTGTGGTGAAGGATTTTCTTAACGCCCTCAAACTGAGGACCTTCGATGTGAGACGCTCAATCGTGTTCGATGTTACCACCTTTATAAGGTGCCTCTTCATCTTCATGTTCTTCGTCACCTGCAGTAGCTTTGTCAAGTGCAGTTGTTACTGTATCTCTTGCATTACCAAGGAAGTCTAATGACTGCTCAAGATGTTTAGCATGAAGCTCTTTACCTTCACTCTTGTAAAGTTCGTGTGCTTTCTTTTGTGCTGCTTCATACTCAGTCATGCTCAATTGACCAAGTGGCTTACCTGCAATCTCTAAAACCTTTGCTTGAACTTCATCTTTAATTTCAACTGGAATGGCCTGAGTATGCTCAGGACCAAATTTGAATTCTTCATTAAGCATACGAGGCATTGCAGTAGTTGGTGTAGCTGGAATATTACCAGAGACAGATGCATATGCTTCTGAAAGCATATCAATGTCATTCTTAAAATTGTTATGTTGGGCCATATTATTATTTAGTCTTGTCTGATAAATTACAATAGGAAACCCTGAGAAATTTCTCAGGGCTCCTTTTACCTAATTGTTTTTAGTTTATCTTAGAATGTACGGCCAAGGCTGAGTCCTCCAACGAACACAAACCCATCGTTACCAGCCCAGATACCTCCACGATCATCAAAGACGTAAACGCCCTTAACGAAAGGAGAAACTTCAAGACCGATAAATGGTACAGGTACACCTGGAAGGTCGGCAGCCACTTGAACGTGGGTAAGCTCAAACTCTTCAAGAAGGTATCCAGCAGTAGCTGTTGCGGTAATACCTGGAGCAACTTCTCCAAGATCAACGCTAACTTCACCGTAACCGTCATTATCACCATCAAGGGCGAGGAACTGAGTTACAGAAACAACACCGAAGCCATAGTCTTTTGTAAGACCAAGGCCGAGTTCTGATGTTACATCACCGACGACATCAGTGCCTTCTGAGTAATAATTAAACTCTGCACCAAAGGTTACGTCAGCAAGAACAGGCAATTGGAAATCAGTTGCTGTTCCAATGCCAAATACGAACTCGTCTTGATTGCTGTTGCTACTCCAGTCTAATGATGTTGCAGCGTCAATTCCAAAGACATGAAGGTCAGCTCCGATACCGAAACTGAGGTCATCATTTCCTTGATCCTGACCACGCCATACATCTTTAGTAGTGTAGGATCCTGTTACTCCAAGAGGCAAACCATTGATAAGGGTATCCTCTGAAGCGCTTCCTGCAGAGGCAATACCCACTGCAGCCAACATTGTCAATACGATTTTCTTCGTCATTACCTTATATTTATAGTATATGACGATAGGATATCAACTATCTTACAAACTATTTTTTAAGACCTGGGTGGATATTGTCCACGATACGCAATAATTGCCTTTAACCCGTTAGCATCTTTAGGTTTTATATTAGGTAAGCCGAAATTTCTATTCTCTGCACCGCCGTATTTATATTGTAAAAGTGAAAATAGCGGTATGAAATCTGAATTTTCAACAGACAAAAATTGCCCGTTACATTCTAAAAACCCTGCAGGTACAAAATCACCTGCAAAATATCTAACTTCGCCAATAAAGACTCCATCTATATCATTCATTTCTTTTTCTTCCAGCTTTTACGTGCAGGTCCGCGCTTCTTATATTTTATATTCTTAATCTTTTTACAATCAGCATGTGTAGGTCTACATGCAGGGTATGAAGCTCCTTTCTTACCAGCTTTCTTTCTACCACATGGCCCGCCAGTCTTACAATTGACCCAACCTTTAAACTTCTTTCCAGTTTTCTTATCAGTACGAGTCTTGAACCAATCACGAAGGTTCTCACTCATCACGATTGCTTCTCTACAAGTCATTTTATATTACCTCCACGGTTAACACATTTCTGAACATATCCTGAAGCATAAGCAGAAGGCCATACATCATACTTACGCTTAGCTTTTGCTTGACACTTTGCACGAGTCTTGGAAATCTTCTTCTCAGCATCTTCCTCACCATGCGTCTTTCTTGATCTACCAGGCTTATTAGGTCGTGTACGTCTATAACGCCCACCAGCACCATCGCTTTTTGCATCAACGTCGCTCGGCTTCCAGTTATTCTGTGAATCGTACGATTTACCTTTTGGTGCTTTAGAAGTACTCTCTTCATTTTCAGATTTCTTCCTACCACCTTTCATGTTAGCGCACCAATGGTACATCTTACCTTTCTCACCTCCATACTTCTTAGCTTTTCTACGAAGTTCGGTTACAGATCCCTTGCAACTAGCTCCTGCTTTCTTAACACGACCAGGTCGGCTCTTACCCTTTACCTTACCATCAGCGTAATTCTCTTCGAAGTACTCTTTAAAGGTCTTCTTTGGCTCTTCTTCATCCGCATTAGCATGAAGAGCAGCTAAGTATTTCTTCTTAGCAGTTTCAGTACCTTTGGTGCAACCCACTTTCTTACCACTGTCTTTTTTATAGACGCAGTACTTACCATTTACTTTTCTGACTGAATAAGGCATGACTTACCACTTCTTACAAGACCAGTAACCAGCTGAGAACTTATCCTTCTTTTGGTCACACTTATGACGAGCACGGAAAGACTTACGACGTTTTGGATTGCTCTTCTTGATCTTCATATTTGGATCACCGAAGCGAACAATCTTCTCTTTTCCGTCTTTACAAGCCTTAACAACAAACTTTTTAGAGCCACCAGAAGTACGGCGAGGTGAGTTACACTTCATACGATCTTTGTCAATCTTGCCCTCAGCGTCTTCTTCAGCAGTTTCATCACTACTATGACCAAGGTACTTATGGATGAGCTCATCTAAAGCTCTATGGAATTCATCAACCATCTCACCTGAAATATCTTCTGCATCTTCACGATCGGCTGAATCGCTATATGGAGCTTTATAATCCTTATCAGAGACTTTATCTTCCTCATGCTTAGGAATAGATCTTCCATCTTTACCAACCTTTTCGCCCTGCTCAGCTTGACCAAGTGCAAGAGCAGGGTTCTTATACTTCTTACGTATACGTCGTGAATAGTTTTCAGTATACTGTTCAAGGAGGTCTTCGATATAATCGTCAAACTGCATATGTATATTTATGCTTTTAGAGCTAATTCTAAAGCAACTAAACATGCAAAGCTATTGATCTCTTTATCGACTACAAAGGCAGACTTATATAAATGATCAGCAATGATAGTAATCAATTGTTTCTTCTTAAACTCATCAATTGGCTGATCATATATATAGTCTAGTAAATTAGCGAGTAATGTATCATAGTCACCTTGAAAACGATCTTCATTCTCGATAAGATACTTTCTTACCTTAAGCGAGTCTTCTTTGATGCCTTCGAAGACATCCTTGAGAAGCTCGCTGTCACTCCCGCTACTATCAATACAAAGCTCGCCATCAACAACTGACTTTTGGATTTCATTGATAGTTTTTCGGAGGTCCGGAAAGAGTCTTTTAACCAGGACGACAAATTTCTTCTTTTGCTCATCGCTTACTTTTATGTTTTCTTGTTTGAGTATATTAAAGCAACGCTTAGCAGCTTGCTCTACAACAGGTTTTAGATCGAGTGATTGACATCTAGATTGTAATGCTGGAATGATCTTATGCTTATAGTTAGCAGTAAGAATAAATCTACAGTACTTAGCATACGTCTCCATAGTATTACGAAGAGCAGCTTGAGCCTGAGTAGTTAATCCGTCAGCTTCATCTAGTACTACTACTTTTACCCCACCATCAAATGACTTAGTTTGTGCAAAATTAGTGATATTATGACGTATAGTGTCGATACCAGACTCATCTGAAGCATTAATATATAGGTAATTACAGCCCAAGATGTCATTGACAATGATTCTAGCCAAGGTGGTCTTACCAGTACCAGGGCTACCAACAAAAAGTAGATTAGGAATCTCATCTTTAAACTGCGATACTATCTTAAGAGACTTATCGTCAAGGATAAGATCATCTAACTTAGTCGGCCTATACTTTTCTACCCAGATCTTGTCAAACTCAATCATAACTTATTTACCTGAACTACCAAAGCCTTTCTCACCACGAGCCGACTCTTCAACTGAGCCTTCTGATACTTCAACCGGGTAGTTAGCATATACTACGAACTGAGCAATACGATCTCCAGCTTTAACTTCATAATCATTATCAGTTAGATTGTATAATTTTACTCCAGCGTCACCTCTATAACCTTCATCAATGATACCTGGATGAGGCATAATGCCATGCTTGAAGCCAAGACCTGATCGACCTTCAACCTTAACCCAGAAGCCTTCTTCAATGTAAGCAAACTTGAGACCAACACCAACAACTGCAGAACCACGAGCTGGAATCGTTACATCTTCAACTGAAGTAACATCCATACCAGTATCGTTTTGATGGTTCTTAACCGGTAATACTGCATCAACATGCGTCTTTTCAAATTTAAGCTTCATATACATATATGATATCATACGTATAAAAATATTCAACTACATAGTTGATTATATTAAACCTGGATTAAATATAGGTAGTGGAAGACTACGATTCATCTTTTGATCCTAATGATGATATTGACGGTGCTGTCGATGATATCATTACGCAGTTGAGTACTCAGAATCATTCTATTACAAAAGCAAAGCAATCAGCTGAAGTGCCGCATGTAGATGAATTAGAAGAGTATCTTGTTAAGACAACAGCAAGACTTATTGACACTACATTAGATGCTGTTGATAACGTTAAAGATTATATTTCATCTGCACCAGAAAATAGAGATGTAGCTTCATTGGCTGAGCTTATGCGTTCAGCTAACAGCGCTATTGAGACAATGCAGAAAATTCACGCTAACAAAGAGAACATCCAGGCACGTAAGGATGTTAAGCAGATGGATATCGACTCAAAGAAAGAGCTTAACATTATGGACAATACAGCTAAGCTTGTAATGTCAAGAGAGGAAATAATGAAAGCTCTTATGAATGACGAAGAAGAAGATAACGTGGTAGATATTTAAGCGAATATCTTACTATCTTTAATATCGTCAATATTGCCTTGACAAACACGCACTTCCATCGTTCCAATATCTTCTTGGAATACTTTTAGTACCTTCGTCCAATCTGTATTGGGTATAGATTGTCTTTTAGCCATACCTTTACTTGCTGCAGTAAGGTCTCCCTTATTAAATGATTTAAGGAAGTGTTTATAAGCGCCCATTGTAAAGTCTACATTTTGATTTCTTTGACCATTACTATCGCAAACTTTGTAAAATTTCCACGTACTAACACCTGCAGGTCTTGCAGCAACAAAAAATTCGTTAGCACGTTGTGGCTTAACATAAGAAGCAGAACCATGCCAAAGTTTAGGATCATTCATGAAAGCTCTAAATAAACCTCTACTTACAGCAACACCATCATTTAATATATTTGTATCAAGAGTATTGTACAATGTCTCCATACCTTCATCTGTTAATACATGCCTAAAGCCTGCTGCATACGATCCAGGTTGTGTTGAATTTCCGTATCGTTTAAGTTCATTATCAGATACACTCTCACCATTCATAGCTCTTGAAATGAATTCATTATTGTCACCAATATATGATATACCGAGCCTATAGTTAGAGCCAATATTAGACGCGCCTTGAAGAGTTAACACATCATTAGGAGTAGCTGCATAGTTTTCGTACCATAATGTTTTTGTTTCCTCATCAATTAATGAAGCAAATATTGAATAATGGTTTTCTGCACCCCCAGAACCTCTTGGTTTGAGATCATATATAGGAGAGATTCTAACGTTACCCTTTAAATAACTTTCACCTCTCGTATTAGCGCTAGGATTAGCTTTACTAACAATAATGTTTGGTCCAACATTAGTTTGCTGCTCTAATCTTGAAGGATTGTATGGTGTTCTATCTACTGTACCTGTAGCATCACTATCATAATCTCTACCATTTACATGATTAACCTTTTCACCAATAGGTCTACTCATATTATTTTCATATGGATTGTACCTATACTTAAATTCAAATCTGTTAAAGCATCCGCCAATGTCTTCTTTAATCTTTGATAATACATTACTACTAGCAGCTGAGTAATCATAATAAGATTTAACATCAGGTGAGTATCTAAACACTTTAGCTGGATCTCTAAACGATTGACCTTGTTGAACTCTTGATGTGAGCTCTGCAATGTTGTCTTTACCAACAAGTATGGCTTGTGTATTTTTAAAGGCTTGATCTGCTAGCTGTGTTACCTCAGTAAAAGCATCTCTAAAGATAGAAGGTATTTTATTACTAATAGTGCTATCTAGACCCTCAACCATATTAATAAAGGAGCCGCTCAAAGCGCCAAGCCCTAACGTATTATCAGATGTCTTTGTAGAAGCTGATTGAGCCATTCGCCCAATACTGTCTGAAGTTTCAGTAAAAAGATTACATGGCGAATTTAAACAATCTTTGAGTGCTTGGTTAAAATCAAATTGAAAATCATCATCCCATTCAGATGGATTAGCCCATCTAGATCTCATATTAGTAATAGCAGATCTAAAGATAGGATTGTATTTTATTTTATGCAGATAAAATTCAATCGTTGAAGGATCTAAAATATTACTGTTAAGGGTAAGACTTTGAACTACTTTTTCACATGCATCTAAATCACCGGTGATAGCACTTTGATAGTTTAATGCAAGATCAATATCAGTTTCCCAATCCGGATCATCGACAATATCACAAAAGGGTGTATTATACTTTAAGTAATCTCTACTTATAGCTAGCCCTTGCAATTTTTCATGCAAATTATTTCCATATATAACCATTATCGATTAACTGTAATTTGTTGTATAACAGCGCTAACTGCACCCGGTTTGATATACTTGTAAGTAGTATTTGCTGTAGCTTTAAATATATATTCTGGTTTGTTTAAAAGGTAAACTATCCACCATAAACTGATAGTACCATACAATTCATAAGATAATGTAGTCCAGGGCTTATCTGCATCTAGAACAATCTCTTCAATATACTCATCACTTATATCATCAGGAAAAATAACTTTATTAAGCAAGTTGTAAAAATATAAATCCTTACCTTCTGCATCAATAAGGTTTACATTAAAGATATTCTCATACAAATTTGTTGAGAGAGTCTTAAGCTCCTCAATCTCATTTTGTTTAGCGCCGTTAATTATAGTACTCATTATTTATTACCAATTGTTAATGTATTACCGTTTATATTTGTATTGAAAGCATCGCTAAGCATTGTATTACCATACTCACCAATTAACGAAGTGAAGTTAAGTGTAACTTGATATGCTTCTGGTACATTAGTAGTTATTTGTTTGCTACTAATAATACCTTCACCGTTACCGGAGGGTACAAATACTGATGTCTTTCTAATTGTACCTATAAAATCAACTGACATACTGCTTATGTAAGCATATGGCATCGAAAATTGACCGGGTACAACTACTGAATAAATTTTAGGGGGTGGTGTTCTAGCAAAAGACGTTTTATATGCTTTGTTTTGGAAAGCTAAAAGCCATAGTAGCTCATAGTTTTGTTGAATAGGGCTAAAATTATTTCTTCTTACTGTATTTGTAAGAGGGAAGGTAATTGATTCGGTACGGCCTTCTACATTTTGAAAGTATTTTGGAGGTTCAATGTATACACCGGGTTGAGCAAAATTAACTGCTTGTGAAATATTTCGAATTACATCTTGACCAGCACCTACAACTTTACCAACTATACCACTCTTACTTTGTTCACCCCAGCTACTAGATGGCTGACTAGGTGATCCGTATATTGGTAATCTATACTGAAAGCCTGTAGGCTTAGTAAAATAGATTCCTTGTAAAGATTTTAAATTATTCTGTTCAAGTAAAGATCTATCTGTTGATGTGCCACCAGCGCGTGATTGTACACTATCGAGAAAATCTGCTACATCTGAACCGAGATCCGTTAAAGTATCTTGACTACTCTCACTTAATCTACCAAGTACAGATTTAACATAATCACTTCCACCCAGTGCTTTAACAGTACTTGCTGTTGCATTGAGATAATAAAGAGCACCAGCAATAAGAGAACTTAAAAGTTGCTCTCGCTCTGTCAAGAATACACATGGTACTTTATTAAGAGCTTCAGTAGTAGCCTTAGGACCAGCATACCAACTAAAATCATTAACAACGTCTATAACTCTACGTACAGGCTTTAAAATCGGCTTGTTATCTGCATTAGTAAGCGATAATTGAAATTTCTTTGTGAAGGCTGATACATCTCTACCAATTTGCGTACCTGTATCAATGACATCAGATCCATTTTGAAAGACTGAACCACCATTTGTATCTACTAAAACTGTACTCATTATGCGTAAAATTCTTGGGTTAAGGGGTTAGATTTAAATTGAACATTTGTAGAACCTGATCTTGAAACTAAAGTGTCAATACCGTCGCGAATTGCAATTAGTACATTAAGCTGATTTTTATTAACTTCATTTAACTCATTCACAATTTTCGAATCATCTATATTAATGTTATTTTTATTTGACAACATTCGATCGATTGGGCCACCTCTCTTAGCTGCTAGCAAGTCATCCTCACCATCAAATGTTGTAACCTTACCATCTTTGGAGATCATACCATCCTGTACATGACCAGAATAAGGAGCATAAAAACCAGTTGAACTACCACTTGGTGGTGTATATGTAGGATTTAATTTATTTTCACCACCTGACTTAAAGATATCAGGAATCATATCCCATATCAAATCTTTACCTGCTTGAATAGTTTCATCAATCCAATCACTAATAGCATCAAAGATCTTAACAAACACACCGCCAATCTTTTCAAACATACCTTTCATCCAACCCCATGCGTTACCAGCCATAGTTTTTGCTGTTGCATAAGCATTGTATGTTTTATCACCAAGCATGGTTGTAAAGGCGTCAAAGGCTAATAAGAAGTTCTCGTTGTTTGTTAGATCCCCTAACAATACAGGTAGTATCATTGACCATGATTCAAACCCCTTACTAAAGTCACCGGTAAGCATATAACCAAGACCTTCACCAAACTTAAACAAACTACTAAGAACAGGTACTTTACCAGCCTTAATCGCTTCATAAGACTTTGTACCTATCGTTACGGCTAAGTCTTTGAGATAAGTACCAAACTCTGGTGGCTCTTCACCTCTTTTTATTGCGTCACTCTTTTGCATTTCATATAATAGACTTACACCATCCATGGCAATGGATATCGCCTGAGCTCCTGGAACGAGATTAGCAATACCTGATACAAGCTCCCATGCCGCTCTTGGCAAATCTTGCTGATAACCACCAAGACCAAGACCATAAGCAGCAGCCATACCAAAGTTAATTAATGAGCCAAGAAAAGGAATGAATTTTAATCTCGGTAAAAGGAATCTACCAAGTTTTGCAGCCATAGCAGGTAGGTTACCAATATCAGTTGCAACAACAGCTCCAAATTCTCCAATGGATAGGGCTATATCTGTAAACTTACCCTTTAAATCTTCTATGACTGCTGAGGCTGCAGCTCCGATTACACCACCAACGAGAGCGAGTGTACCAAGAGCTGAACCAAAATCAAAACCATCACCCGTACTTATTGTAGCTGCAGCTTGCATTTCCTTTACTGAGCCAACACGACCAGTAGCTGTACCTGTTCTGCTAACTTTTTGCGCTTCAGGACTAGGAGCTAAAACGTCCTTCATGATACCAAATATCTTTTCGTATCGTGACTTTTCCTGTGTTGTGAGAGTTGGGCTAACCTCTCCCGGCTTTGTATCCTTACGGACACCCCTAGCGTCGTTCCTACTCTGCAGGGCGCCTATAATTTGTGCAAACGGGTTAGTTATATCTTCTGCCACATGATTATTTAATCAGCAGAAAGGAAGCTGGAATCAATTTCTACCATAACTTCGTCTGAGAACGTGAGAGCTGCATCAGTTACCTGCTTTAAACTACCAATATAGTCAATAATTTTATTATTTAGCTTAAGAGGTAGGTTATTTACAATCTCTTTACGCTCGTATGAGCTAATATCATCAAATTTTATTTCATCTTCACCTATTTTGATACTATCAATATACTTTGAAGTTTCATATGCCAAAACAATATCAACACTTTGCTTAACCTTCTCTTCTTGTAAGGTAATTTTTGCAAGTTCAGCGGCTAGTTTGTCATTAATATCTATGTCTAATTGCAATGTTGGAACCTTAACCTTAGCAGTTATACCTTCATGTTGAATTGTTGCTTCGAGCTTTATATCCTTCAAATCGATCTCAGGAAGATCATTTAAGTCATAAGTATTATCTTTAATTTTAATTTCTGAACCAATAGATTCAGATCTAAGTTTGATAAGGATAGCGGGTTTATCGATAATTAGAAAATCAATATCGTCAACACTATTATCGATAATAAGCTTGTTAAGAATTGTAGCGCGCTTAATTACACCATCTACACCATCGAATGCGGTACGTAGCAATTCCTTCTGTTGATTTACACTTGCAAGTTTAAATGATGACTTCTTACCTGTTGAAGGTACCTTAATTGTTATAATATTAGCATCATTAATATCTTGAAGATTGTTTAAGAAATTCTTAACATTCGAATTCATACTATATTATTTATCTTTGATTTTGCTTTTGCAACCTTTCATTTTCATCCTTGACTCTCTTACTGTGAATGTTCAATATAATCTGAGACTCTACAGGTGACATATCAAAGAATAAATTAGACCCGGGCATTATAGTATTTTGAAACATATAAATTAAATTATAAAATGACTTAAGGTTGGTTGAAAATATACTAGCTATAAATTGCATAACACCATTACCAATAATATCGATACTAATTCTCTGAACACCGAGAGCTTTGTTTTCATCAATAATAGGTACATCAAGTAAGTTATCAGAAATTGTTTGAATAAACTTTTTAATATGGGTAAAGATACCAACAGGTAGGTTATCCATAATTTGCTGTTGCTCCTCTCTTGTAAGAGTGTTAAATATTACAACATTATTACCTATCTTAACTTGCTTGATAGTTGTCATGAATAAATCATCAACACTTTCATAATATGATACACATGGAAGGTCTAGTGTAACCTCTATACCACCTTCATTAAACTTTGTTTCTAAATCAATATAGTTCTCTTCGAGCTTATTAAGAAGAGTATTTAATTCAACATCTACCTGTTTATCTTCTAAATTAATTGTTATACTGCTATCTATGAAAAGCATGCGAATATATATTAAAAGATAAAACCTATCAAATATATGCATGTCAGGCTCTATGTACCTGCTTTCAAAGAATCTACTTAAACCAATATAGTCTTCGTTCTGTGCAAATTTAATAATAGAAAGATACTCCCTATTTGTAAGTTCTTCTACTCTGCACCTCCTACCTGAAGGTAGTATTATCTCAACATTAAATTCCATTCAATACCCCTCTAGGAGTATTTAATTGGTAATGTGAAAAGTTAAAGGCGACAGGTCGTATTAATTCATCCGAGCTCATTTCTCCGTAACTATAATTGTCAGGATTCATAAACGTTGGAACAGCATCATAAAAAGTATGCATTTTACGAATGCCATACTCAACTGTTTCATTATTACGTTGACGCCTATTTGATTCACCAATCTTGTCAGCATATTTTTCAGCTGTGCGTGTATATTGAATAATATCAATATTACATTTAATGTCTGGTTCACTATCATCTTCGATTAAACCAGCGTAAGAGGCAGCAACAATCCATGGCTGAAAGAAAAAGGAGAACACATCTCTATTTGTTTCTAAAAAAGATATGTTAATTTCATTTGATGAAGTTCTATCACCACCTATTTGTACAGGTTGAAAGCCCCCTGCTTGTGATACCATCTTTGAATTTACATTAAAGCTTTCCGATGGCATAGATACACTTTGAGCTAATAAAAACCCAACCTCAAAGTCTGATACTCTATCAATTAATCCTTTATCAACCTTAAATGTTTGAGGTCTGTATATATTTAAATAGTATTCAATTGCGTTTCCGATATTCACCATTGCGCCACTGCCTGTACGAGCGGAGAAATTTATACCCCAAATATTTTTAAGTGGGATGTCATTCGTCCAATCTTGATGAAGACGGAGACGCTTTCGAATACTATTAGGCATTTAAATTAACGCTCTTTTGTGTAGAAGTGATATGATACAGTTGCATCAATCTGAACTGTAGCGCCTGTACCACCAGCAATATCATAAGCAACGTTATTGACAGCGCGGAGAGAGGCTCCTACAAGTTTATATTCAGCAACTGGCTCAAGCTCTTTATCAAGTTGTGCAAGCTGAATGAAGAAATCATCATCAGGAGTACCATACTCACCAGTAGATGTCTGATCATCAAAGAGTGAACGAGAAGCTTGCTCGAAATAATTACGAAGAGAGCTTTCCGCATCAAGATAGAAAGAAAGTGCGTAAGCATCGGATCCAGGGTAGGTAGCAGCACCTGGAACATTTAACTGAAGACCCATGTAAGGTACAGCAATGTTACCAATGTTACGGCCTGGAAGAGAAGCTGTCTTAACATAAATAAGATCACCTTCATCAAGAGCAGGAACGCCTTGAAGCTGCATCTGAGTTACACGAAAGAGGAAATCACGAGAGAAATCCTTATCAGCTGCAATACGATAAAAGTTTTGAATATTCTGATTTACAGGCATACTAATATTTATGCTTTCAACAGTTAGATTATAAAAAAAGAGGAGGTCTTTCGACCTCCTCCTGTAAATTTATTTGAAGTTTTAATTAACCTCCGATAAGCTCTTCGAAGTTTGCATCTGTACGTGTAGCATAGAAGTTTACCAAGATAAACTCTGCAGTACGTACTGGCTTAAGGTAGATGTCAACAACGAGCTCGTTCTGATCAATTACTTCTGATGTATTGTTACGCTCATCACAGACAATCATATAATCATATAGACCATCTGCAGCTTTGGTACGCTCAAAGAACGGTGTCAAAGTATTAACAACTCTTGTTCTTGTAAACAATGTATTGTTCTCAAAGAGGAAGAACTGCATTGTCTTCTTAGTAATCTTCTCGAGATATAAGAATGTACGGCGAACATTAATACGATCAAATGCACTTGGCTTTCTCAACAAGGTCTTCTGACCAAAGATAACGTTGCCTTGATCAGCAAAGTTAGCAATTGGGTTAAGGTTAGCTGTGTAAAGATCATCACGCTGACGTTGGTTAGGTGTGATTGCAATATCAGACGCATCAGTAACAATACCGCGATTGAATCCAGCAGGTGCACCCCATGGGCCAACTGCAGCATCTGTAGAAGCCATCTTAGCAGCAGCAAAGCCAGAAGATGGAACCCATACATTCAATCCTGTATAATTATCATATACGCTCATCCAGTTAGCGAACACAGTAGCATAAGAAGTATTAGCGAGTTCGAACTGATGTCTAAGTGCCCAGTAGATGTCAACGTAGAAGTTCTTAGTAACATCCTTCTGAACTTTACTATTTCTACCAGTAACAAGCAATTGACGAATTGGATCGGCAATGAAAAGAATATCACCACGTCCACCATCCTTAACAGGTCCTGCAAATGTAGCAAACTTATTAAAGACGTTCATGTAAGCTGTACGAGCATCTGTATTAGATAAATCACTAGATGTTCTTAATGCTTCAATAGCTGTTGTTGTCTTAGTATCATCAAATCCGTTAGCGGAAACTGATGCTGTAGCTGTATAAGAAAGTAGCAATAGTACCAAGACCACCTTCTGCAATAATGCTAATATCGAACTTACGATCATTACGAATACGATCAAGAGCACGATCAAGCTTCAATGGGATACTTCCAATTTCTTTAGTTGTAAGATCAACATCACCATAAGATCCAAGAGGAATAAGATTATCAGCTGTTTCAATGGTAGTAATACCTGCAAAGAAGTCAGAAGGAAGACCAGCAGCAGTTGTTGATATATTACCGTTTGCTAAGTTAGTTGAAAGTGAATCGGTATAAACACGAACTTTCTTAGCAGGGGTACCATCTGTGTTAAGTTGTACACCAGCTAAAGCATCTGCAACATAAGGGTTAACAATAACGTCAATGTTACGTGATGTATTCTCAACGGTGTCAAGTGAGAAGTTAACAGGCGCGCCACCGCTTTCAGAATTACGCTGACGATAAGCACCAATAGAACCATTATAACCTTCTTCAAGAAGATAATCAAGCTTGTTAGCTTCCTTAGAAAAGACTGACTGACGAAGTTTGAATACACCAATATTCAAAGTATCATCAAACTCACGTGTGGCAATATTGTATCCAACAATACGATCTTCCATAACTTGTGAGATGGAATTAGTTGCAGGATTAGTACCAAATTCAGGAGTAGCGGTAAGAGCAAACTCAAAGCGTGAAGCTGGAACGCTTACAAAATCACGTGTATAAGCTGCAGAAGCAGTAACAGTAAGAACGCTATCGATAGCTTCAAAAGCAGAAGCAGGGTTAATATTAGTATTATCAGCAATACCGATGTAGTAACCGTTAAACTCTCTATCAATAACTGTTTGACCTTTGTTGACAACAATCATAGCAGCACCTGACAAACCATTGATATCGCCAAATGTTGTAATTGGTGTTGCGCTAAAATCGAAAAGCTCACCATTCTTAAGTTGAATGTATTGCTCGTTAGTTATGTCGAATTGTGTTGGTCGTCCAATAACATATGTAGCACTTGCTGTATCAAATGATGTAGCTGTTAATGCATTAACAGGGTCATAAACAGCTGCAGGGTAAGCCAAAACACTAATTTTTGAACCAAAGCCTTGACCGCTACCAGATCCATAAGGAAGACGGTTAACTAAAAGAGATCCGCTAGAGTTAAGAGCAGCACGTGCTGTGTGATAAAAATATCTTTCTGCTGGAGTCTTTGGAGCACCGTAGATTTGTTCGAACTCAGAAATATTTCCAAGCCCTACAACTTCATCTGTAGGTCCTTCAGAGGCGAATCCAGCAATATACGTTGTGGTGCCTGTTTGAGCCGTACGAAGCGATAGATCACTCTCACGAATCTCGACACCAGGAGATTGAATTGTCCTATTAGCCATACTATTATTTATGCTTTTTGGACAAAAAAACTGTAACTATTTTACCTTAGTAGTTAATAAGTTGAGAGTGAATTTGTGAGTATACAAATGTCATTGAAGATGTAATCTCATCAGCTGTCCTGTAATTGTACTCAATTTCACCAACAGTGACAGGAAATGCTTTAGTGTATGTAAATTGAATACGTTTGTTGTTGAATTCATCTAAACCATACAATGTCATATCAGTTTGATAGCTCTCGAAAGCGTCATCAGTAACTAAACCATCTGCATCGAATAGACCTTCTTTTTCATCGTGCATTAAATCAAGCCATTTATAAAGAACCCAATAGTTATTGAATCCATTATCGATAGTAAAGTTAACTGTTACAGGTGGAAATGGATTCCTAGCGTGAGTAGAGTTATAAAGGTTTGATCCTGCATAAGGAATTTCAAGAGCAGGTACATCAATTGCCGGTACTACAGCACCATAAACAGAAAACTGAAATGCATCCTCATTAACGTTAAAGGTTTGTCTTTCAGTCTTCGAATCAATTTTACGCAATGCTGGCGGTAACGAAAAGACGAGATGAAACTTATCAGCTCTGCTTTTGTTAAGAAAGGATTGTGAATTTTGGTTTACCGCCATACAGTTATTTAATCTAGAGTACGGTAAATCCTTGATCTAATAGATCATAATAATCGTCACCCATCTCTTCCTCACCATTTGACATGCCCCAATAGACAGGATTCAAATCAGGACTACCTCCTGTTACTTCGTTATCAGTATAAATTGAAGTCGGGTCTTCAAATAGAGATACTCCAAAGTCTAACGGCTCAATAATTTTTGGACGACCAGTATCATCCTTCTCGATAATCTCAAAGTACTGTTCGCATATCTCATTATCTAAAACATAATAACCATACATTAAAGCCATAACTAAGTCATCATGACAACCATGTCTAGCTTTCCATGTACCATTTGGATATCGAACAAAGTTACGAAGCTCTTCTAAAGTCTCTTCATCTCTCATCACAATTGATTTGAGATCATTCATCCAATAGCGCATGTTCATAACGCCTCTATGCTTTGTATTGGTGTGAGCAATCATACCTTGCATGCGCTTCTTTCTATGAGCAGCTCTATTGCCATACGATACTAATTTTGGATAGCCCATATCATAAGCAAGACGATCAACTACTTGAGCACCGCAGTTGTTACGCTCAACTAACGCTAGAGGTGATCCATAATTGCGAAGAATATTGTAAACTTTATTACTAAACTCCATTGGAGATATTTTATTGTTACGATAAACAGCAACCTGTCTTACCTCAGCTGGATCTGTAATATCAAGCACTTGAACAATCGAGCTATCTTTACCAACACCTTCAGCTGTATCAACACCTGCAGCATATATTCTACCCTCTTGAGCCTCTTCCCAAACTTTATAGCAGCCATCATCCAATGTAACCATTGGATCACATACCTGACGCTCCATCATTTCGTATAGAGCATCATCGATAGAAGCTTCACCCGAGTTAATCCATTCACAACAAAACTCTTGACGCCAAGCTTCATCAGAACCAATCGTCTGTCTTGTATTAGCAGCCCACTTCTCATCGCGACCTGGTACCTCATTCCACATTATCTTTCCATATGCCCAGCCATTCTCTCCTGTCTCAGCTCCGTTGTACAATCTATAAAAAAGATTCTGTGTACCGTTAGCAGTTGAACAAACAAATGCTTTCGATTTCTTAGATGAAGAAATAATCGGAAAGACTGATTTCCAAAACTCATCAACCAAATGAGGTTCGATGAAAGCCATCTCATCAATAACCAAACAGTTAACAGACTGACCTCGAGCAGCTGTACCGGTTGTAGTTGTAATACCGATTCGTGATCCATTCTCTAACGTCATTGATGTCTTAGCATATTCTTTAACAGGTGGTTTAAGCCAGTTGGGAAGTTCTTCATAAGCCATTCGTACACGAGAGAAGATTTCAATAGCAGTTGCCTCTTTGTTAGCAACGAGAAGGATGCGTTGATCTTTTTGGAAGCATGCTTGCCATAATAGATAGATGGTCATCAAGGTCGACTTACCAATCTGTCGTGAAGCTAATAGAATATAGAAACGATTGTCACGCATCGCTCTTAATGCTTTCTTCTGAGCTGGATACAAGCTAATCTTCTCTCTACCAGAATCCAAGTTAACAATAAAGAAGAAATTCTCAGCAAAGTATAGAATATTCCTTTGAGCCTTTTTAAGTGCTTTAATTTTTTCAGGAGTATATTCGCCTTGCCAATTGCGATTGGGTAGATTATCATTACCCATATAGAACATACCTGTATCCTTCTTTGCCATAGACTATACTTATTTAATTTGGTTCCATTATTTTACAACTATTTGTAGTTTTTATTATCTTTTAACATAAATATTATCATGGCTAAAACAAAAGACCTTAAAGATCTCGGCGAGGTTTACAGTAACCTTGGCAAAGAGGCTACTGTTGTTGCTGAGAATTTGGAAGCACAAACAGTTGGTGATACAGATGCCAGCATTGGTGAAGCAGAACTTCAAGATGGAGGACCAACCGAAGAGGGTGGTTTTGTAGAATCAGAAGTTGATATTAAAAAAGTTGGTGACGACAATCCTTACAATATTAAAGGATTATCTTATGGTGAAGACAATTCACCTACCCTTGAAACAGAGCAACCAGAAGAGCAGGAAGCAGATGAAGATGAAGATGATCCAGAGAGCTCAACAGCAGAAGAGGATGAAGAAGAATTTTCAGCAGAAGTACTTGAAATTGCGCAAGAGGGACTAAATAAATATATGGCCAATAAATCTATTTTTGATGAACTCTATGCCAAAGTCATTAACGAAGACTTCGGTATGGAAGAAGTTGATGACCTTGATGCCCTTGGTATCGAAGATGCAACTCCAGATGATGAGATTGCTGACGATGAAGGTGATGACGTCGAAGGTGAAGTAACAATTACTCTTGATAAAGATCTTGCAAAAGCTCTTCATGATGTCCTTATGGCAGCTATGGGTGAGGATGATGATGCAGATGAAGGTGATGATGACGCTGATGAGGATGCTGATCTTGAAGATGATCTCGAAGCTGCTGACGAGCAGGACGAAGAGTTCGCTGAAGAGGACAACGAAGGTGCACCTACAGCTTTCAACACTCATTACGATGATGGAAAGAACAACAAAGTAGGTCATGCTGATGGTTTTGGCGAGCCTAAAGTTGAAGCTCCTAACAAAGTTGATAAGCCAGCTGCTGGTGCATCTGATACAAGTGGTGCTCCACAAGCTCTTAACCATTCAGTTAACGACGGTAAGAACAACAAAGTTGGTAACCTTACAGGCGGATCTGCTGCATTCGGCGACGTTAAGGTTGAGCCAATGAAGAAAGCTTAATTAAACTAAACATATAATTTAAGAGACTCGTGCATATATGCACGAGTCTTTTTTTGTATATTGATACAACTAGCATAAATATATACATGCAGACATTTAAGGAGTACTACCAGGGTAATCAAATAATGAATGCTAATGCTACATCTGTTCGTAGAGGTGGTAAGAGCATTATGCGCACTGGTCGTAAGCATGAGAACATAAAAAGGAAGGAATATAGCCATAAATGTCCTCATGTTAGAAACCTTATGAATGGTGGAGCTGGATCAATTAATTTATTGGGACAACCTCTTATGAATTCTCTACAGTTGTATGGTATGGAGTTCGAACCAGGATCAGTAAAAGGTATCGGTAACTCTGACGTAGAAATTGAAATGTTTGAAAATGAAGAAGGTCAGCCTCAAGGCATCCTTCGTAGAAAAAATAAGTAATGGCTTGTAATACTAACAGATTAAATTGTACACCTGAGGAGGTTATGATGGCTGCAAGTTTACCTTGCGGTGAATTGGTGAAGGCAAGTAACTTACAAGCGGAGCAACTCGTGTATGATTTAGCGTATCGTGATTTGATTAACAATCATGGTATTGACGTCAATTACTATATTAAACCTTTTAGTCTATCTGCAGCTAATATGCTCTATGGTGAGCAGCCAACAGCAGTATATGAAGCAGCCTCAGGTATGCAAATGTATGTTGAACTATCTCAAGATGCATTAGCTCTTACACAATTTGGTTTTGACCCAGGAGATGAATTTACTGGCTTCCTTCATATAGAAACTTTTCGTAGTATAATGAGTGCTAGTGACTCGTATGCTACTCTAGAAGACGTCGAGCCTAAGTCTGGAGACTTGGTTGAGATAACTGGTTTAGGTTGTGATAGACCAGGTGGTCGTTCAGCAAACATTTACGAGATAACAGAGCGTAGAGATGAAGATGTTTCATCCATCAATCCTATCTTAGGTCATTATGTGTACCGTATTAGAGCTAAGAGATATGAATACTCGTTTGAGCCAAACGCTCCTCAAGAGTCTAAGAACGAGCAAGTTTACGATGATTCACAGTTTGGTACACTCAGTACAAATATTAGTGAAGATAGTGTATCAGATGCTAAGACATATGATTGGAATATAGATGAAGATTCGCAACAGAATGTCTATGATATGGATGTAAATGATAATAGCATTTACGGAGATTATTATTAATAAAAAAGCCAGGAGGTTGCCCTCCTGGCTCTTAGTTTAGAGGCTACTACTTATCTCTTCTTACGATTCTTTTTATTCATCGCGCGCTTAACTGCACTAGGCGGTGTTTCGCTCGTTGTTGTTTGCTGTGTTGCGGGTTGTGTAGCAGGTTGTTTCGCAGGTATAGGTTGCATGGAGGGGTCCAGCTGATTGGGTTGTAAGAGCGACTGGATTATTCCATTTATATCAAACATCTGCGATACATTATCGTAAGGACACTCATGAATAGCGCCTGTGAAGTTATAATCATACAAGTATGAATCAATAGTACCCTCTGGAAATTGGACTGGTGCTTTAATGTTAGTATGTAGATCATAACCAAACAGCTCTGGTTGTGTACCTACCCAAACCACTGTTGCAGATTTACCCATTGCAGCTGCAGCATGTTGGAATGATGAGTCAACAAATAAGCATCGATCTGCATAACGAATTAGATTGAAAAGATTCTTCTTAGGTACAACCTTTTCGTATCTAATTACATCATTAAGCTTATGGTGGAAGTCATAACAAACGTGAATGATCTGATAGTGATCTTTTAACCTATTAACTAGCTCTTGCGCTACTTGTGGATGAATATCTCTTGTCCATGAATATGGATCAGCTTGATGTTCTTTACCTGGCCCACCAAATGGCTGGAAGAGTAGAATAGGTTTTGTTTTTTGAATCTTAGCTAGTTCAGGATCTATGTACCCTGCTTCACGCATGTTCATTGGTAAATTAGGAGCTTCTCCTTTATAGTCAATACCAATCAACTCACACCAACTAAGGATAAGATGCTTTTGCTTCTTAATATGTGTTGTTTGTTTATAAGGTTCTTGAGAGAATACAACAGTATCCTTACCATAGATATAATCTTGATAAAAGTAAGGTACATTACCTAAACGATAAACTCTCTCAATGTCCTTGTTGCCTAAATAGATCTCAGGCCAAGCACATACAACAATAATTTTCGTCGTTGGGTGATTATTCTTATAGGCTTTAACAACAGCGGTAGAACAAATATGTTTACCGATGCCACCCTCAATGTTAAAGACTGCAAATTCTGGACTTTGTTCGCTCATTACAATATAATTTAGTATCTTAAATGAAATAATCAACTAACAAAAAAGCCGGTCGATTGACCGGCTCTTTATAATGTAATGACCTAAATCTTTAAGTTGAAATGCAAAGAGTACCACCATCACGCCATACAACGCCAGGTACACCTGGATTAGAAGTTGGTAGGTTTTTAAGATACAAACTTTGAGCATGAAGCATGCAACCACTTACAGAAGTAACACAAGTACCACCTGCTATAGCTGATCTTGTATGCTGTAATACGTTACAATTACCACCAACTATAGCACCTTCTGTACCAGCGCATGTAATGCTATTGTCATCACCACCACCAATAAACGAAAAGTTAGCACACGTATCGTTATTGTTACCACCAGCTACTGCTGAACCACCACCTGTTGCATCATTATAGTAACCACCAAGGACACCAGCGTAAGCACCGCAAGTTGTAGGGCAAAAACCACCTCTCAACTTTTCTGTAACAACAGTGTTAAATGTCTGTGTACATGCAAAAGTATTATTTTGATCAATTTGTGCAAAGTCAGCTGATGTAGATTGATATGAAGAATAAACTCCTGACCAGGTAGCGCTAGTTGATTGAACTGTCGTGTATACTCCTGATGTTGAAGCGTAAATTGAATTAGTTACAAAGTCACCACTAACTGCTGTTGCAATATCATCAATGGTTGTTTTCTTTGTACACGAACTTTGTACAAGTGCTACTTGTTCTGTACCACCCAGCGGTGTAGTTGCTGATGGAAGATCGCTAATTTTAATACCGGCCATATCATTATTTATGTCAAAGGTAGTTGATTAATAAAAACTTCATCATAATATATTTGTAATGAAAGCTCCTATCACATTCAGAGAGGAAGACCATACCTATACTCACAATGAGACTGGAGAGAAGTTTACATCTGTTACAACACTGCTTGGTAAATATAAAAAGCCTTTCGATGCAGATAGTGCAGCAACACGAGTAGCAGCTCGTGAAGGTGTTACTAAGGATATGATCCTTGAGATGTGGGAGAAAGAAAAGATTAGAGCATGTGATAGGGGTACAGAAATTCATAAGCTATTAGAAGATTATATTACATATGGTGATCAAGCTGACGATTGGGGTTGGCTTTATAAAAGTTATGATAAGACACGTGAGTGGAATATCGATAAGTTCGATAAGGTTCTATGTGAGCAGTTAGTATGGAATGAAGACTTTAAGATCTCTGGCTTAGCTGACCTTATTTACGAACATAAGGATAATACATTTACAGTTGGAGACTTCAAGACAAATAAGCGTTATAGATTTGGTTCTGAATTTGGTGAGTGGATGCTCGAGCCTCTAGACCATCTATCTGTATGTGAACACTCAACATATACAATGCAGCTATCTCTATATGCATATATGTATGAGCAGATGACAGGTAAGAAGTGTCGTAAGCTTGTTATCTACTATTTGAATAAAGATAAATTTGTAGCCTATCACGGCAATTATATGAAAGCGGAAGTAAAAGAGTTATTAAAACATTTCTTTTATAATGGTTAATTAAAGGTTATTAAATAAATAGCTTTTATACCATGAACAAGACGAAAGTCATTAATAAATTAGAAAAGTGTATTGATAAATCTATTGAAGCATTATATGATGCTCGTGACGTTTTAGAAGACTTAGAAGATATTGAACTTGATGAAATGATAAATGAATTTATTGAGGAGATTGAATCTAACATTGCTGATAAAGTTGAAGATCTACGAGAACGAATTAATATAATTTTTTAACAAATGAAAAAGAAAGTACTTATACTCGGAAGAGGTTATGTTGGTGGTTATGTATTAGCTAACATGGCTAAGAATCCTGCGATTGATGTTGATGTCTTCTCTAAGGCAGAGTTTGATTATACGGATGAATATTATTTACGTGATCTAATTAAAGAAAAGCGTTATGATTATCTTATCAATGCTCAGGGCTTTACAGGACGTCCAAACGTTGATCAAGCTGAAGCAATGAAAGAAGATTGCTGGAAGTATAATGTACAAGTACCTTTAATGTTCAGTAGAGTTTGTAAAGATTTAGATGTACAACCTATTCATATTACATCTGGTTGTATCTTTACTGGTTATGATAAAGCTTGGACGGAAGCTGATGAGCCTAACTTTGGAGTATTTAACTCTGAAGCATCGTTCTACTCAACAAGTAAGCATGCATTCGAATCTGTTAATGACTTTGGTATCACTATTCGAATTCGTATGCCCTTCTGCGACATCCTTCACGATAGATCTTATCTAACTAAAATTCATAAGTATGATAATCTCATTCAAGCTGTTAACTCTAAGACATATATTCCCGAGCTTGTAGACTTTATTGAGACTCTCGTTGAAGATGGTAGAACTGGAACAGATACAATTCACTTCTGTAACCCAGAACCGCTTGCTACTTCGGATGTTATCGATCTTATGAGAGAGTTTGAATTAGAGAACCTAAACTGGTCATGGGTTGATCTAGAAGATCTTAACCTTGCTGCAGGTCGATCAAACTGCACTCTTGATACTACAAAAGTAAAAGAAGAATACGGATATACCCTTTCAACTGAAAGAGAAGCTCTAATGAAGAGCCTCGCTGCTATCACTGCTGCTTGATTAAATAAGTATGTAGATGAGTTTAAACGTATTTCAAAATAACAACCTCGAGTTTGATGTTTCTCTAATCAAACTTGATAGTCGACTTGATGGAGGCGGTGGCCTCCGTGAGGTTGTTGATAACGTTATAGGTATCGATCAAGCAGCTATTCTTAATCTTGAAATTAAAGAATCATCTCTTTCAATGGGAGCTGCAGGCTCTATCACTATAAATAATAAATTTAAAATTTTAGAGCGTTTAGACATTACAACCAATAGTCCTAATGACTTGTATATAGCAATCAAGATACGTGATGTTGAATTAGATAAAATTGATATATCAACACAAGATAAAGAAATAACTTTAATTGGTCTTATTAACAATACTAACGCCGCTTCAGCTAGTATTATCGATAACGTGTTAATCTTTTATTGGGAAGAAGCTTTTGTAGCTTCGATGAAGAAAACACAAGCGCGCTATTTTGATGGTAAAGGAGCTGAATTAGGTTTAGGTTTCCTAGAAAATTTAGACGTAGTTAATATGTCTGAACTTTTCAATGAGCATATTTACAAGCTTAAATCAGAAGATAAGATTACAGTCACACCATCTTTACCTAACACCATCCACAATATTAAAGTTGCTCAGGAATATACCAACGCTAGCGTTTATGATATACTTCAAGTAATGCTTAAAGAAACACGTACAGGTACATCTGGTCGTGACTCTGATTCTCTTACCAGTCAGACACCATACTTTAGATTTGTTAATGTTGTTGGTAGTGATGGTAGTGTAAAGCGTAAGCTGAAATTTGATGCTTATTTATCTGATAGGCATATAGAATTTATTGAAGCTGTAGCCAAAGATACAAATAGAGGTGATTTTAGCGATGTATATTTAGAAAAATTTCAACTAGGACCATTTGCAGAAAGTATTGCAACAGATCCAAATACATCACTCTACAATAAAATAGAACAATACGATATTGTAAGAGCAGATATTGGTAAGTTAAGAAAAAGTGTATGGGGAGATTATGCCATTACTAACATTCGTGCATTTCAAGACATTGCTCCATTTAACTATGAAGTTAAAACATTTGCTAACATACAAAGTAACTTTATAATTGCAGAATTAAGAGGTGGTGATTATAGTGTCAACTTACCTATTATTGATCAAAAAGAGCTTAACGAATTTACTGTTGAGATTAATACCTTAGCAAATCCAACAGCTGCTACACAAGCTGAGATACAACAGTATAATAAACTTTACAATAAAGTATTTACAAGCTTCTTAACCATTAACGAAACAATTACATTTACTGTTAAGGGTAAAGTATATAGAAAGCCTAATAAATTTATTTGGATTGAACGTGGCGTAGAAGAATCAAACTACAAAAAGCTTTGGTATGTTAACAGTGTAAACCATATATTTAGAGATGGTCAATATAATACAGAGATTATCGCGACTAAGATTTTTGGTGATACTACACCACAGGCTATTAAACAAGCTGACCATAAAAGTTGATTTTTGAGATATCCATATTAATATAAATATATGGATTACGAGGTACAACGGTTGATTCAGCAACATAAAAGCGAGGTCTATAGACGACTTAAAGCTGCTAATCCTGAGAAAGAAGTTACAGCGTTTACAGCTGGTAACTTTGATATTATTCATCCAGGTTATACGGCAACGTTTGAAGAAGCTAAACGCCATTGCGACAAGTTTATTATCTTTCTTCACGGCGACCCTTCTGCGACGCGCAATACTAAGTACAAGCCTATTGTACCATACTATGATCGATATAAAATGCTAATGTCAATTAGACATGTTGATGAGGTCTATATGTATCAAACGGAGGATGAGCTCTATAACCTGATGAAATTATTTGATTGTGATGTCAGGATACTTGGGGAAGATTATTTGGGTGTTGATTTTACAGGGAGTGATCTTAGAGCAGAAGTAATCTATACAACACGCTCGCATGAATGGTCGACTACCAAATTTAAGAATCGAGTAGCTGCTATGACGTTGGCTCAAAATAAAAACCTACTTGATTTATTGACCTCGGATGATAAATTATTACAGGAAATCAAACAAGGAAACTTCTCCTGTATCGAAAATGAAATATAATTATCTTGTAACTGGTGGTGCTGGCTTTATTGGGTCTCATGTCGTTGACGAACTCTTAAAGCAAAATGATATTAACAAACTTTACATTCTTGATAAGCTTGGTACAGGCTCCAATCTCAAAAATCTTCCGGAGGATGATCGAGTAGTTCTTATTGTAAAAGATATTGCTAAACCAAACGCTACAGATGACCTTCCAAAAATCGATTACATTCTCCATCTAGCAGCTGAGTCGCATGTTGATCGATCGATTGAAGACCCTCTTGGATTTATCAAAACAAATGTAGTTGGTACAAATAATATTCTCGAACTTGCTAGAGTGGATCAGGCCCGGATGGTTCATGTATCAACTGATGAAGTATATGGTCACCTCGGCCCAGATGATGATCCGTTTACTGAAGATACTTGCCTTGCACCTCGCTCACCCTATTCAAGTTCGAAGGCTAGTTCAGATTTAATTGCATTATCATATGCTACTACATTTAAGACTGATGTATCGGTCACGCGTTGCTGTAACAATTATGGACCACGTCAGCATGGTGAGAAATTAATTCCAACTGTCATTAATAGTTTGAATGAAGGTAAAAAGATTCCTGTCTATGGTGATGGTAAAAATGTTCGTGAATGGATTCACGCTGTAGATCACGCTAAAGCAATCATTGAGATATTATTCGGTGGTAAGAAAGGCGAGGTGTATAACATTCCAGGGTCGTGTGAGCTATCGAACCTCGAATTAATCGAGAAAATCGTTAAAGCAGCTAAAGGTGACGATGCTGATGTGAATGATTATATTGAATTTGTTCAAGATAGAGCTGGTCACGATTTCAGATATTCTTTATCATCTAAACATCATCTAGCTTCCGTGTTTAATCAACGAGAGTTTACATTAGATGATACAATTGAATTTTATTTAAAAGAACCAGTTGACTTAATAACGAACTAGGTTACAATAGAGTTATGGCTAAAAAGACTTTTCCACGAAAACCTTTTAGGTTCGGCAGATTCATTGTCGAATATAAGGAGGGTCCCAAGAGTCCTGTGCATTTTTTGAAAGAAGAACTTAACACAGAGGCTGACGCAGAAGCTGCAGCTAAGCGTCTTAAGGAACTCGGTTATAATAAGGTTGTAATTAAGCAAGTAGGTTAATGATTATCTTAGAAGCATCTAAAGGAATAAAACAATCAACAGGTATTAACTTTAAAGTGTTGTCGGATGTATTGTCGATACTGATTCAAGGTAATCACCGTAAGAAGATCGAAATGACTGTTAAGGTTCAGAAGAGTCGACAGCCTGGTGTTTCATATTGTGAGGCTGATGACAATAATAACTTCAAGATCTGTCTTGATCAGACTACTAGACAAACTCGCAAGTTTATTTTCGGCTCAATTCTTCATGAGCTCAGGCATTGCTGTCAGTTAAACATCTGGAACTATTGGGCTAATACATGTAAGTTCAAAACGTATGAAGATTATTTTAACTCTAAAGAAGAACGAGATGCTCGTAAGATTGAGAAGTTAACTCGACAAGTAATTAAACTCTATGACTTACATGTTGATTTTCACAAACAATATGCTAAGATTGGCTTGAACAAACTCGGTTAATGATTAATGCTGATGATATTGATGGCTTAACCTGCATCCACCGTAAACATTTCGAGGATATCGGGTTACCAAAAGAAGGAACTATCGTCAGTATATATTATAAATACAGTAAAGAATACAAACAATTATACGTTGACGATTATTCGATACAATTTGTCATAAATGGCATGCCAGGTGTAAACGTTGCTGATAATAAAAATATAGTATCAGACGATGTTTACCGGTACCTGTTTAAGACAACATACTTAGAACTACTCAAATATGTTTTAACACAAATAAAATAGATATGGAAGCAACAATTAATAATTACCTATTCAAACTTGATAAGGCTAATAATATTATTGAGGTATTCTATGGCTCTGAAGCTGATAGACCTCATAGCTATATTAGGGTTGATGCTGGTCTCTCTGAAAAAGATTTTCATTATGAGATCTCTGATTGGTATATGAACAACGGAAAATATTAGGAACTTTTGTATAATAGTGGTATGAGTAATACTATTTGCGGTTGTGGTAACCCGGTTCATCCTACGAGAGTTGAGTTTGGATTCTCTAATTGTATCGATTGCGCTAATGAGAATCCTGTAGCTCGTCCTAAGGGCAGAATGGTTTACGGTCATAAGACTGGAGCTGAGATTGAGATTATGTCTGCTGAGTCTTGGGAGGCTAATAAGAAGTACTTTATGCCTAACGGTGCGCGTTCCGCTCTTAAGAACTTCTCGAAAAATATCTGCTCGTAATGGCTTCAAGAAAGAATAAGACAAGACAGAGAATCGCATGCGGTCGTTTCGTTAAGGATGCATACTTCTTTATGGCTGATCTTAACCAAGCGTTAGCATTCAACGATACTAATCTATTCTCAGAGCAAGATGCTCGATATGCAACCCGTCTTCTAGAGGAGATGGATGATGTCAAAGACAGGCTCAAGAAGCTCTCAAGGTGTAGTAACGCACATAGACCAGTTCCTGATGACACGGGATATGACTTCTAAAGGAACTCCATTATAATAATAGTATGACCCCAACAAGAGAAGATCTTATTACGCTCGGTTATCTTAGACCTGGAGACGCTACTCCTCGTGTTCCTAAAGTTGAGCGTCGTATTTGGCTCACGGATTCTGATAAGGATTACGCTAAGCATCATGGCTTAACTGATCAAGAGATGAAAGACTTCAAACTCGATATGATTATCGAAGAGGAGATCATTCGTGATCGTAAGATACTAGCTGCTCAAGAGAAGAAAGATTATTACAACTCACCGGAATCGCATTACTTCGCATGGTAATCAAATCATACAACAAAGAGACAGGCGAACGGGTTGGGGATTGCTCTCCTCGATTCGGCAAGTCCTGGGAGTTGCATCAAGAAGGTGAAACTTATATTCTAAAAGTTGATGGTGAACCAGATGAAGTACTTGAATTAACAGAAAGGTCATTATACTATTACATAACAAAGAAGAAGAAAAAGACAATGCTTGTGCTGGAGAGTAATCAGTTCAGGCATTGGCAATACAATCAATGGCAGTCTGGTGATGTATGGCAATATGCTCCATACTTAACTAAACTGGAACGAGACATGTTAACATATGGAAACGCTCAATGGAGCTTACTAGATAGTTTAGATTAAATGAGTACAAAATGGCACGGAGGTAAGGGAGATAGAAATAGAACCTCAGATTATAGAATGTATACTTCTAATTATGATAACATCTTTAGTACAAAAGCTAAAGCTACAAATGATATCTGGGGTGCACCTGGTGATGTAGATGTTATTGAAGGTGATACCGTTACCTATAAGGTTGAAGGTGATCAAGTTAGAGTGTGCGTTATCATCGAGGCTCCAGGTAAGTTTGGTGAGGCTGGTGGTAATGCTGGTAAACCATTCTATGTTACTCAGGAGGTATTTGATAAAAAATACAAACCTAAACTACAAGACGTATGAAGATAGGAATTGTTGGAGCAGGATTTGTCGGTGGTGCAATTAAAAGCGCATACGATACATACAATGTTCCGGTTATAGTTCGTGACCCTTTCAAAGGGTTTGATGCTAGCTGGAAAGACATTCGTGATTGTCATGGCGTATTTGTATGTGTACCGAGCCCATCTAAAGAGAACGGTGAAGCAGATATTTCATACCTAGAAGATGTATTAGAAAATCTAAAAGGTATGAAAGGTGTTATCATCAGTAAGGTAACAGCACCGCCAAGTGTATATGCAAAGCTACAAACTAAATACCCTAACTTGGTACATGCTCCTGAATTCTTAGTAGCAGCAACTGCTAAAGAAGATTACATCAAAGGCACGTTTGGCTTTATTGGAGGTGATGAGAAGTATGCTCCGTTAGCAGAAGAAATTATTAGACTTAGTCAACGACATTTAACATCAGTTAAGTACTGTAGCATTCAAGAAGCTTCTTTAGCTAAGTATACTATTAACTGCTTCTTAGCATTGAAGGTTGGCTTTATGAATCAGATTTACGATCTTTCAGAAGCTGTTGGAGTTGACTATGAAGTGTTACGCGACTTGTTAAGTGGTGAAGAACGATTAGGTACGAGTCATTTTAACGTCCCAGGACCTGATGGTCAAAGAGGTTTTGGTGGAGCATGCTTCCCAAAGGATACCAAAGCTCTTAATGCAGAAGCAAACAATCATGATGTAGAATTTAACATTCTCGACGCAGCAATACGGTACAATGCAAAGCTGAGAGAATAAGGAACTCCGATATAATTAGATACAGACAATGAGTTACATTAATAAATCTTGCGGCTTTGAAGAGCATGTTATCAAAAGATTTGGGTTTACCAAATGGGAGTATGCTAACCCTATCAAATTAATCTTTTTTCCTATTACCTGGTTTAAGCGATGGATGTTTGAAGTAGGTGTAACGAACAAGCGATTCGTTATCAAGCATGGTTTCATCTCTCGCAAAACCGGAGAAATTCGATTAGATGCTATTGAAGGAGTTACAATCAATCAGAGTTTGTTTGGGCGTATCTTCGGGTATGGAGATTTATCTTTAACCGGTCGTGGAAATGCTCATGTTATGGTACCTGGGTTAGCTAGCGTGCTTAGGGTGAAGCGTTCACTTGAAGAAGCAAAATCAAGAACACATAATTAACTTATGAGTAAAAAGAAAACAACATTTGGTAGGGATTACTTTTTGGAAGCATTACCGTTAGATGATGCTGACAAGAAAAAATCACAAAAAGACGTAACTGTAGATAAGAATACTTTAGAACTCTTAAAGTCTCTAGGTATGATCAAAAAGGAACTCTGATATAATTAGGTATGCGAAAGAAAGACGAAATCCCAGAAGAGGTTATCAACTATTGCATTGATAACAAAGTAAGCATTGCTGAAGGAATGAAAGCAATTACTGATATGAAGCTCAAAAAGCTAGAGGAGAATGCTGCTTCACTCAAGAAAGATGTATTAGATGATATCTTTGGTGTACAGAAGAGCATGCTCCCACCAATCGAAAAAATTACTAAAGAGGACATGGATGACATCGATGCATTCCTTAACTATCTTAACTCAAACCTACCAGACTAATGTTTAACCTGAAGAAAATATTCAGTTGTTTTAAGAAGAAAGAGCCTCTATATGATATGAGCATCTTTAAGCATAGAACATGGCTTGAACGTGAAGTGCAAGAGCAATTATTTAACCAACAAAACGAACCACGCATGGAAATGTTGCTAAATAAAGATTGCAATTCCGAAACCCGACCCGATAATTGGTACGATAAATACATCAAATGAAAGCAATCATTACACTACTAGTTGGTGCGCTTGTTCTTACAGCAACCGCAGAAGAAAAAAAAGGTGGTAAGCCACAAGATGGTAGACCGCAGCGTAAAGGCCCTCCTGCAGAAGTTGTAGCTAAGTTCGATAAGAACAAGGACGGCAAACTCGATGAGGCTGAGCGTAAAGCGTTACGTGATGCACTCGTTAAGAAGTTCGATAAGAATAAAGATGGTAAACTCGACGAAGCTGAGCGTAAAGCAATGTTTGCGGAGAGAGCTAAAGCTAACAAAGGCAAAGGTCCTAAGGGTCAAAAAGGTCCTAAGGGTGAAGGCAAAAAGAAGTAAGAACGATGGCTGACGACTTCACACCTACTCAAAAACAGCAATTGCTTAACTTACAAGATCAATTAAAATCTTGGCAAGCAGTCTTAACTAATCCTAATTCTACTCCAGAAGAGAAGCAGGAAGTACTCAAAGATGTCAAAGAAGCTAAAAACGTTTACGGAGACATCAGCGGTGCGAGGAAGGCGTTCAATCTTTACAGCAAATTATCACAAACTTCTGATGCAGCAGAAACAGCTGAGCCATCTGAAGCAAGTGAAATTGTTGAAGGGTTGGCTGAAGTTGGAGAAGGATTAGAAGATCTAGCCCCTTTACTTCTTTTATAAGAGAAAGACCTGAGCATGTCTAAAAACTGCTCATAATCTTTTAATGGAAACAATTAAGAAAGATAAGAAAGGACGTGCAATCTATATCATGATTGAGGAAAAAGACTATATCAGTGAAAGCTGGTACAAGTATACTGAAGATGGTAAAGCCGTTCTTGTTAAACATATTGAAGAAGAAAAACCAACTGATTATATTGATCACCTATAATATGCCAGAACCAAAAGAATCCAAGAGTAATAAGCATTTCCAGATTTCGGTATACAAATCTTTTATCCGTATCGCTGGATGTGCAACCGCATTAGGCCCATGGGGCTTAAACACATCAGTAACATTCTTAGCTGTATCGTTCCTTGTAGCTGAGATCTTAGGAATTATTGAGGAACTCTGATATAATATTATTATGAAGTACGACATTGTATTCAAAACGAAGGAAGCTTTTAAAGCAGCTAAAACTGTTCTCACTCATCATTTCTCATGCCGTTTTAACGACGTGAATGATTATAGGATTGAATTCTTCCTTGAAGGTAGGCGCAATACTGCCAAGAAGATCCTTCTTGATGTTAATGCAGTTGCTGAATCCGATATGGAGTACGTTACAGCCTAATGAAAAAGTACAAGCAGGTTCACGTTATCTGTTACGATCGAGGGTTTAAATTTGAAGAGCTTCGAGACATACAAGAGTTTCACAATGAAAGTGATGCTATTAAGTACTACGAAGCTCATCAAAAAAAGCTACAGGATGTAAACTTCTATAACGATCCTATTGTAATTCTTCGTAAAGAAGTATCATATTGCGTCGTTAAGCAATATTAAAAGAGGTATTTGAGAATTAGTTCTTCTTCAGTAAGAACTTTTTCTCCCTCTTCTTGTACAGACTCGAAGCCCTCTTCATATTCTTCGTAGTATGAATAGATATCATCAGCATCAGCTTCATAGCTAAACGATGTGGTGCCTTTGGACGTCTGTACAACCTCATACTTATCTTTAATACCTGCTACAATTAACTGCTTAAGTAGTTTAGGGCCTGTCTCTTTTTCAGCACGAGCAAGAAAGTCTTTAACTTGATTACTAGTAAACTTACCCTTAAGGGTTAAGATTGGATCATCATAAAGCCCCAGACGTTAATAGCTAGATATTGACGAGTAATGCTAGCACAATCTCTGATAACATAATAAGCAGACTTCTTCTTAACCTCAATACCGGTATCGGGTTTGTTATGAGCCCTTTCAGCTGGACCATAAAGCTTAGCTATTTGTTCTGTACTGTTATCTAAGATTACTTCTTCAAACATACATATATTTAATCTTTCTTTCTAAAAATAGCTAAACTACCTATTGAATGTATCTTATTGTAGTATGTTTCAACAAGCTTATGATACTTAGTACGGCCGTAATCGTGAATGAATACTATTGATTCTTTATCGATATACTTTAAAACATCTATAGCACAATAAGCACGTGCTCTTCCATCAATAAAAACTTTGTTGTAGTATTTCTCTTCAAATAATTTAGCTGCCTCGAAATAGCTACTCCACCTTTTCTTTTCCTCCAAACAATCATAGTCGCAATGCACATTATTATCTACATAGTAACATGGTGCATGTATAACTGTAGTATTGTCTTCTGCTAAGTCTTTGACTTTTGTAGCCCATTCACCAACATGTTCAATGCTGTTATATTTTTTGACATAGTTAGAAAAGTGTAGTGTACTACCACCGGCACCAAACTCTAACATAACATCATCTTTATGAAGTCTTTTTAAAATTTCATCTTCCTCAAAAGAGGGTATATTCATCAACGGTAGTTTCATACATCAAAGTGGGCTAATATTTTATTTAAAGTAAATTCTGCTATTTTGGATGGTGTAAAGTTCTGTAAATAAAACTCTCTACTGTTATTAGATATTTGCTGTAATAACTTATCATCATCCTTAACGTTAAAGTATGTGCTTACAATGTTCTTTGCAAATGCTTCTGGATTGGCTGGTACTCTTCCAATAGGTGTATCTTGATATTCAAAATCGATTGGAATGTAAATATCCTCTGGAATATCAACTGCTAACTTGCAAGTAAAGCGTGGTCTAATACTTGGAATACCTCTAGACCATAATTCAATATCACGATTACACATATCACGAACACCTTGCAAAGATAAGCAAATTTTACTTTCACAGCATTCCTGATCATAGTTTTTAGACCTACCTGATACTACATCAATTTCCTTATGTTTAGTTTGCTCAAGAAAATTCACTTCCCGTCTAAACCATTCGTTAGTTAACCCTCTAAAGTATAAACGGTCATGCTTTGGAGTATAATTATATTCTGGTTCCTCCCAACGAAGCGGTCTAAAGAGCCAAGGAGTAATAATATTAGGATCACCAGGCCATTCTGCTTCTAAAAGTTTAGGATTGTAATGACCGCTGTATATTACAGTATCGTAGTTATCTATTATACCTTTCGAATATTTGAATACTTCACCCGTATTGTAGTATGTTGTAAATATTATTGCTTTAGAAGATTTAGGATGTACGTAAGTGATTGTATTAATATGAGCTTTGTAATCATGAGGATAGTTTACCGCTCTCCAATATTCATTGTCTGCAAATTCTATAAGATTGACATCAAAGTGTTTAGCTAAATATTTGTTTATGAAAAATGCATTAAACTCTGGAAACCATTCGGGTATATCGCAATTTTTACGATTAACAAACCCCATAGCATGCAGACTCATGAATGATATTTAATTTGATTCAAAAGGAACTCCAGTATAATAAGAGTATGAAACAGAAAGATAGAGAATTCTCTGAAATGATTGTACTAGTATGCTTCCTCTTTTGGTTTGCAACGGTATCTATTTGCGGCATTATCTCAATGTTCATCAAATAATTTGCATATTCAAATAGTTAGTCTATAATTTGTAATGGTTAAGTTAACTGAGGTTATTGATACAACAGTTGTTATCGATGAAAGAACTCACGAAGAGTTTAAGCCTTATTACTACGTTACATATTATGACAATGATTTAATGGTGCAAACCTTAGCAGAAAACGACATGGGTACACTTGCTGATCAATTCGAAAGCAAGGTTATCGTCGATACTGAAATGATCAAGAGAACACTCTACTTTACTGACAAAAACAACTAAAGGAACTCTAATATAATAACATTAACGAAACAAACAAATATGAACGACCAATATACTACCTACATCGAGTACTTCCGCACAGATAATCAAAACAACGGAGCACTCACTCAAGTCATTCCTATGGATGTCTTTAACTCAGATGAGAAAAACATTCGTAAGTTTGTCAAAGAGATTGGTGGAAGGGTTTACTTCCGAGGACCTCGTAGAGCTACTCGCAATGGTAATCCTGCAACAAACACTCGCAGATGCGATGCTAAAGGTGTTGTAATCTACGCGTAAGATGTTATTTAAAATCTTAACAACAATTATGATCCTCACGATGGTCGCCGGGTTCCTTAACCCCGACCTCGTTGAGGGGATTATAACCTACTTAGTAGAATGAGAGAAGAAATCGTTAAAGTAATAGGTGAAATAACACTCGTAGCAGATTGGGGCGTAATGGTGCAGCCTACTGATGGAGGCGATGCCTACCCAGTCGTTAATGAAGATTGGGAAGAGTGGTATAATTACTCAAAAGGAACTCAGGTATAATTAGGTATGAACGTAAGAGAAGTAACGTTATTAGCCCGCAAGGTAGCAGCAGCATATGAAGGCCTTAGTCTTATGAGCCATCTGTCTGTAGATGAGCGAACCGAACGCTACTGGGAGTATGACATTCTTGTTGATGAGCTCGTTGAGATGACTGAAGGCAACGAGTCAGCGTTCCTAACTGATCCGATGATGTTTGACGACTTTGCGGATATCTTCAACAAGTCAGCAAAGGGCCTTACATACAATCAAATGGCAGAGCAAATCGGTTCAGCAACCTTCGGAGACTAATATGAAAACAGCAGCACTATTCGGAATCTTAACTGGGTTCACCTCAGTTATCACATGGGAGTACTACAATGCCCCGAAAGTAGTATACATCGAAAAAGAAGTCGTTCCTGACACGCTTAACTTCCTCGTAGTTGATTCGAACTATATCGATCACTCCGGAGACTATAAGAGCTGTGTTGAGTATAAGGAATACTTTAAAGACCATCACGACTATGTCGTAGTAGCACAACAAGAAATCAAATGAGAAGACTATTACTACCACTTATTCTTGCATCACCTTTCATTTATCTAGGATACTTCTTCTGGAACCTTGAAAGCATTGAAGAGCAACCACCTGTAGTTGTTGAGCCTGAACCTTTAATCGCAGTGTGCCCAGCACCTCCCGAGCATGTTCCATCGGATTTTCCACCACATTGGGGCGAGCCACCATCACTACAGCTTAAAGACTTTAGAAAACTTCCAGAGCCATACGGGTACGGCTCATCAACATTAGCCGCCTGGATTACAAAGAATCAAGAAGCCGATAAACAGAAATGAAATTTAGTATCTTACTTCCCTTAATTATTATTGCAATCACTCTAATAATTTCAGGCTGTTCCTGACCAACCTGTTATTAATATTCCAGTTGGAATAAGGAACCCCGTTATAATAATATCATGAACAATACAGTACTTCAAAAGGACTCAGTGACCCTTCTATTCAGTCAAGAAGACATCAACGTACTTCAGCGGTTGTTGTTTGCTGAGCAGGATAAACGATCAGCAGATGGTACGCGTAACGGTTGTGAAACCACCTCAGTCGAACTTAGTGTATCAACCACATCAAGAGGTCAGCTAGTACATATTCCAGGTATTGACTTCTAAAGGAACTTGACTATAATATGGTTATGACAAGTGAAAAATTAAACAAAGCGAAGGACGCTCTAATCGTATTATGGATTCTCTCAGTATCAACCTACATTGGATTGGATTTACTAGAGAAGCTGTTAAAGTAGGGGGTGATTGGGTTCGACATGATAATCGTCATGGATGAGGGTTCGAATCCCTCCACCTCCACCAGATTCGATTAAATATATAGATGAACCTGTTAGAGCGACTAAGATCTATACTACTTAAGACAAAACAGAAGAATACTGAACTTGTTGGTAGTGTATTGGTTACCAAGGATAATCGCGGAAACATAACTAAACGTGTTTATTCTTCTGGTCTCGTAATAAGATATCGATATGACATTCTAAACCGGGAGCGGGAAATGAGAACAAGTGATGGGTATATGGAACAAACTGATTACCACAACACTTCAAATAGAAAAAAGAGGATACGGTATGTTAACAAAAGCAAAGAGTGGATTGATGAAATAACTCTAGACGGTGAAGTTACTACCGAATATGTAGAAGAATAATATGAATACCCCTGACATAATTATTATGTCGATTGTAGCACTAGAACTAATCATTCTAGTGCTACTTTATCGCAAATTCTAAAGGAACTCCGGTATAATAAGAGTATGAAAGAGATCGTTAACCAAGCATGGGCAATGGATGTAAATGAGCGTATGCTCTACTTCATCGAGTTCAACGACGGCTCTGCTCGTCAGGAGCTTCTTAATCATACGAGTATGGACGGTAAGTTCCGTGAGCAATTGTACAAAATTGACTTTGCTGCAGGCTCTGATGATGCTGATATGTGCATCAAAGCTGCTCGTACTAAGAATCGTTTCACTAACGAAGTATTCCCAACTTACGCATAAGGAACTCCGATATAATTAGGTATGGAAAGATTACAAAAGGTTCACGCCGTTCTCCAAGAGTCAGGATTCAATGATAGAACAATGCTCGATGAGCTGGTACTCTGGCTAAGCAATGATGAGATCAACGAGTTCCTCGAAGACTTCAGATCAGGATGGGACCTCGATATTGACGTGAATGGTAAGGAAGTTCCTCCTCCGTTCATCCCATAGGGAACTCTGATATAATAAGGATATGAAAGATAGAATTAATAGAGCAATCAAGCATCTCGGCTTAGAGATCGAGAAGGGCCCAGGGTACTGCTACTTCGTTCATGAAAGAGACGGTGCACTCAATGCAGATGGTGTAATGGTTCCCTACTACAACCATCTTTCTATTGAACAATGGGTTGAAGAAGCAGAGTCTGCACTCAAATATCATAACGATCGCCCTTATTGGCCAGTGCCCTGCAATTAGGAACTCCGATATAATAATAGTATGAAAGAACACGAAGAAGCAGTATTCCTCTTAAGTCAAGCTGACATCGATAGATTTCAAAAGATGCTCGATAAAGAACGTACGCAGCGTATTGCTGAGCAACGCTATAGTGCTCTGGATGCAGCTACTGTCTGTGTTCCCATGAAAGTATGGAAAGGCGAACTATTCGGCGGGCTTCATTGTAGCGTTGATACTGTTGGAGCAATTGAAACAGGTCTTCTTTAAGGAACTCTCGTATAATTAGGTATGAACAACTTCACCAGACACGGCGGACCATGGGATAGAGGCAGTGCAGATGCTTATTACAACCGTCCATTCGACCCGCATTACTTCAAAGGCGATACGTATCACTCAGAAAGAGTCGAAAGAAAGGATATGACCAAAGAGGAAATCGCTGCATACGAAGACGGTTATGGCTTTGATCAAGATAGAAAGGAATGGTAAG